>Ga0115013_10002169_pt1 | contig 11001 bp, 8 predicted proteins | sample SouAtlMetagenome_2_FD_88686 | JGI IMG/M metagenome (GOLD analysis project Ga0115013, IMG submission 88686) | Marine eukaryotic phytoplankton communities from Atlantic Ocean - South Atlantic ANT15 Metagenome | ecosystem: Environmental > Aquatic > Marine > Oceanic | place: South Atlantic Ocean...
GAACGTGACCGCCCCCTTCCGAACGTTCACCACCTCCCCAACCTTGACTTCACGGGCAGGCTTCACGACTTTGCCATCCACCATCACCTTGCCTTCCCGACAGTGCTGGCTGGCCATAGAACGCGTCTTGAAGACCCTCACCGCCCAAAGAAATTTGTCGACCCTCATGACGTAGGAACATGTTGCGCCCGAAGTGCGTTCAACACCGCTCTCCCTTTCTTTCGGGCAACAAACTCAAACATCTCGACATCCTCGAACTCCAGACCATGTCCCTTGCGGATGCGGGCCGTCAAAATGAAGGAATGCGCGCGAATGATGTTTTGCTGGGAATGGCTCGTGTATTGCGTGGCGCCTTTGTACTCGGCGAGCACCACCCCTTCCATGTCCTCGAGTTTCCAAGATTTGGACTTGAGCTTCACGGGGCCCAAACGACGACGCACCTCCAACCGCTCGAACCCCACCTCCAGCTCTGTTTTCACCAACAAAATGGCGGCCATCAGAACCAAGGCGAGGGGCAACCATAGGATGTGATGCAACGCGGCGAAGATGCCCGCAAACAGCAAAGCTGAAGCGAGGGGAACGCCCTCATACTGTCGACCCATGTCCCAAGTTCTCACAGCGCCAAAGGTAGAGACGCCTGAAACTGCGTCACTCCTTCATCAAGCGAAAACCCTGGGCTTCACCCTCGCCAAATTGCACAATCAAGTGGTACAACCCTGAAGGCAAACCCTCCACAGACAAGGGCTCTGCGCCGACGCCTGACCGCTCCAAGATGCGCTTGCCATCCAGGCCAAACAACTGCGCCTTCCACGATTCTTGACCATTGAACCCCAGCAATTGAAAGGATGTCGCTGTGGGGTTGGGATGCAGATGGATCGACCTTTCCGTCTCCAGATTGCCCGTGGAAGACGTTTCAGGTTCGCAGACCACCACGTTCAAGGTGTTCCCGGGAAGTTGACCCAAGACATTGTCCTCCACCACAAGGTCTCCCCCAGGGTTTCGGACTTGATATCCACATTGGTCGGCGTACGCCACAGGCATGATCACCACAAAATCCACTTCCCCTTCCCAGACATTCACCATGGCGGTGCGGGAGGAGAAACCTTCGTAATCGTAGTAGCCATCGCCGTCGAAATCGGGGTTGAAGAAGATTTGGGATTCCAAACCCTCCTCCGAGTAAAACGCCATCCCTCCTGCATACCAACCGTACCCATCTCCATCGAAAAATGTCACTTCCATCAAGCCACAAGACGACATATCCTCGCAAGGATTCAATCCATAAACGCTGCGGGGATCTTCACCAGGCAATCCCCAATCGTCGCTGCTGAACACCACATTGCCCTCATCGTTTGTGATGATGTAGCCATGGTATTGACCCCATCCATTCTCGTTGTACACGACGTCAATGCGGTCCCCGACGTCCACCGGAACGAAAAACGACTCGCTTCCGATGCTGAGCATGGTTTCAGAGGCGACTTCGTTGCCATCGGCAAACACGTGCAAGGACGAGCCTTCCCAGCCACTTGGACCGCCGTTGCTGCATGTCATGGTGATGGTCCACGCGCCGCACGTCCCTTCCGGAGCGGGGAATTCAAAGGGCATCACTTCACCCAAGGAATGCACCACCCCATTGTACGCCAGCATGTCCGCTTGGATGACGGGGGCCGTGTTGGCCTGAATCCCGTCGTCATCCACGGCGATGTTGACGGTGCCCGAGTTGTTGTAAGAGGACAAATTCATCCCATTGAAGAGGTCCACGCTTTCGTAAACCCCTGGCACGATGTGGGCGTACAAGATGTCGTCGATGAATTGGGACGACAGCAAGGCGTCGACACTTTCAAACCCATTGGCTTCTGCCAACGCGAAAAACGCATCGTCTGTCGGGGCAAAGACCGTGAACGGACCTTCGGCCGGTACGTTGTCGTTCAAGATGGGTTGGCCACGGAGCGCCTCGTCCAGCCCTTCGGCCAGAAGTGCCTGCTCGAGGATGGAGTGGTCTGGGCTTTGGACAATGACATCCCATGTCGTGGCACCCGGGTAGCCTGCTGGCACGAGCACCTCGTCGATGACGTGAATCACGCCGTTGAACGCCACAATGTCTTCGTGGAGGACAGTGGCTCCGTTCAGCATCACCGTCCCCTCGCCATCCACAGACACTGCAATGTTTTGACCTTCCACCGTGGGCAGCAAGGCGCCATCTTGGAGGTCCTCGGCGAGATACACCCCCGGAACAATGTGGTAGCTCAAGCCCGCCAGCATGCCTTCCGTGAAGTACAGAAGGTCAAAGGAATTCAAATTCATCAACGCCTCGAGTCCTTCAATGGCAGGGTCGTGGGGAAGAAACAACGTGTATTCATCCAGTCCTTCCAAGCTGACGTTTGAACCTGGAAAGCCCCCACTTTGACCGAAAAACGAGCATCCGAAATACGATTGAAATGCATACGCGGACGAAAACGCATCCATGCCTTGATTTTCCCCAGACCCCCAAAAACTCAGCATCACGTCGCACAGCGTTTCTGCATCCACGATGATCGTCCCAGTCATGCCCAATTCAGGTTGCACCCCAATGGAAGATGTGAACGTGTACACGCCCGGCACATCGAAGGTGACGGTGCCCATGCATGCGCCATCGATGTTGCCATCGGTTTCCTCGAGGAAGAAGGAGACGGGGTTGCCCTCGGCCGTGCCGTCCACATTGTGCGTGCCTTCTGCGTTCACGAAGGCGACGGTTTGCCCCACAGAAATCGTGAATTCGCTCGGGGTGAAAAGGTAGTCCGTGAGGTAGACCGTGGCATCTGCTTCGCATTGGGCCCAAGTCGTACCCATGCCCATGGATGCAACCCATGTTATGATTTTGAGGGCGTTCTTTTTCATCATGGACATGGTTTGAATGGGAACGTGGGGGACCGTCTCAAGGGTGTTTCTCTTGGTACAAGAGGCAATTTTTCGGCCTTAAGTGATTCGATATCATGACGCGCTATCACAACTCAACGATCATGCCGAGGCCAGGAAGGACGGCGCCCGTGGCGGTCGAGATGAATCGCGGGTCGTAGAATCCTGGATTGCCCGTGGACGGGATGGGGCGGCCCGTCGCCGGGTCGCGAACCACATCCAGTTGGTCGGGCTGTGGAGGCACCGCTGCGGTGATGTTTTGCAGATCGGCGAACACGTCGAGCGACCAATTGTCAAAGAACCATTTGCGGTCGATGCGCAGGTCCACTTGGTGAAAGGCGCCGTTGCGTTCTGTATTCAACGCAGCGTAATCTGGAATGGGGGCATTGAACGTCTCCCAGTTCTCAATCAAAAGACTTTGATCGAGGGCGTATGGCGTGTAGGGCAAGCCGCCGCTGAATAAAACCCGCGCTCCGACTTCCCAACCGCTGTCCCATTTCTTGCCACCCGTGAAGCTGACGATGTGTCGGTTGTCCCAAGAACTTGGAACCCAGGATTGCAACGCCAAGTCTTCACCTGGGTTTTGGTATTCACTGCGCACCAAGGTGTAGGCTAGCAATCCGTAGTACCCTTTGTACAAACGCTGTTGGAGGAGCACCTCCATCCCATACGCCCGACCCTCGGCGTCGAAGGTGACGGTTTCGTTCCCGACCACCCCAAAGTCCGCACCCAAATTCGCCAATGCAATGCCGGTGTTGGCACTTGCGGGGGAACCCGTGTATCCCTTGTAGAAGCCTTCCACTGACACGACCGCGTTGCGAGAGGCAATCTCTTTGCGAATGCCCATCACGAGCTGACGGTTGGTGTTGTACGTCAGGCCTTCCGACCAGTTAAGCAAGGTGGAAGTGCTGTCGGCATCAAGCCCTGCGTAGCCTAGAATCGTGTAGGCAGGCAATTGATGGTAGATGCCCGCATTGGCGTTCCACGTCCACCCTGGGGCAAAAGACCAGCTCACCGACAAACGGGGGCTGAATTGATCGAGCGGATTGGCCAAGGGAGACGTCTCCGGCAACGTCAACCCCTCGGTGGCATCAAGCAGAACCGCACCGTCCAACCGAAGCCCTGCAGACAAGGTGAGTCGGTTGTCGAGCAGCGGCCGCGACGCTTGGGCGAACGCGCCGTATTTGGCCATTCCGAAATCGGAACCAAAGGACACATCCACATTGCCGAAACCGGGGACATAGACCACGCTCGTTGTGCTGTTGTTGTACTTCGCATATTCCGCATTGACCCCTCCACTGACCTTCCATCCGCTTGGCAAACTGCGGTAGCGCTCCACACGGAATTTGTTCTCAACTTCCTGGCTCACGTAATCCAATGTTCGAGGCAAATCGACGTCGTTGTCCACGTGTTTGAAGGCGGAGTTGTTGAGCATGTTTCGGCTCAATACAAACGTCCACTTTCCGTCTTCCATGTATCGATCCCACTTGACCCCTTGCATGTAATTCCATTGCTCGGAAATCGGAAGGACATCTAAGATGGCCACCTGGTTGAGATAATTGGGGGCCGCCGTGTCCGAGGCCAAATCAAGGTTCAACTCAAAATCATCCAGTGCGCCCAGCCCGAGCACAGTGATGGCATTTCGGTCGTCGGGGCGCCATACCCACTTGTACTGGTAGTCGTTGTAGATGGGCAAGAACGGCAATCCCAAAACCTCGAACAGCAACTGCAAATAGCTGCGACGCACGCTCGCGATGAGGCTGCTGTTTTCTCCCGTCGGACCTTCCACGGTCACCCCGAGGTCACTCGTCCCCACCACAGCGTTGGCAGTCCACTGGTCCGTGCGCGGATCTTTGAAGCGAAACTCCATGACGCTGCTGAGGGCATTGCCTCGTGCGGCGGGAAAGGCCCCCGCGTAGAAATCCACCCCTTCCACAAGGTCCACGTTAATCATCCCCACGGGTCCACCGCTGGCGCCTTGTGTCGCAAAGTGGTTGATGTTGGGGATTTCAATGCCATCGAGGTAGAAACGGTTTTCGTTGGGCGCTCCGCCCCGAATGACAATGTCGTTTCGGAAACTGGGGATGGCCGCCACGCCCGGCAGCGAGCGCAAAGCACGACTGATGTCTCGCCCCCCTCCTGGGTTGCGTTTGATTTCGTTGGTGCCGATGCTTCGAACGCTCAAAGGCGCTTCCTCCACCGTGGCGCGTGATTCGGCGACCACTTCCGCGGCATCCACCGCGATGGCGGCTTCATTCAACGCCACATTCACCGCTGCGGGACGGGCGGGCGTGGTTTCGATTTCGAAGACGGTTTCGGGGGTGTATCCGAGGAAGGAAACCACGACGTTGTGCACGCCCGCGGGCACGCCTTCCAAGCGGTATGCACCGTCAAAATCTGTGGCGGTGCCAGAGGTTTGGCCCTGAAGCACGACAGACGCGAAAGGCAAGGGGGCGTTGGTGGTCGCGTCCACAACTTTTCCCAAGATGACACAACGGCCGGGTTCGGTCTGCGCGAAGCCCCATGAGACAGCACTTAGGAGAGTGCAAAGCGCCAAAAATTTGGCATAAAGCGAATGATTCAAGACACGAGCGTTCAAGGATTCAGAAGGGAAACCCAGAAAACCTGCGGAATGTTCGATGCCCTGACTCAGCCCAAATCAAGGTCCAACGCCTTGCGCAACTTATCCAGCGCCGGGTTCTTCTCCGCCATCAAATCGTAGCGGTCCTTGTCTGAGAGAAAGGCCTTGCGTTCTTCAAGGGCCTGCTCGCGCATCTCGAGGTGCAATTCCAGACCCGCATTTTTCAGATTCGTCTTCAGGTGAATCAGCACTTCGGTGCGTAGGCCATCCATCTGCTCACGCTGCAGCGGATTGTTGACCGTGTATACCACCTGCAGTCCCTTCAATTCTGGGTCGCCAATGGACATGGTCGCTGTCAAGGCCAAACGGTCGTCCTCTCGCAGCTTTTCGACAAAACCCTTCCAAGCCTTCTCCAACGATGCGGCAGTGACCTCCTCTTTCCACGTGGGGTCGATCAACGCGCCTGGCTTTGGGGCGGTCTCTTCTTCGGGGGATTTGACCTTGATGTTGCCGGTGGCGGCCACCACTTGCTGCTTGGCCTTCCTCAATCCAGCCGCGCGCGGCCCTTCGGTCGCAGGTGCAACCGGTGCAGGTGCAACCGGTGCAGATGCCTCGAGCGCTGGCGCGGCTTCAGGGGCGGGGGCGGGAGCGGGCTGGGTCTCGGTTGCCACGGGCACAGGCGCGACTTGGACAGGTGCGCTCTGTGCAGGCGCGGCCTCTTGAACCGGAGAAGGTGCTGGGGGGGCGGGGGCAGACTGGGGCTCAGGTGGTGTCGCAGGTGCAGCCGGAAGGTCAGCTTGGGGTGACACGACTGGAGCGGCAACTTGGGCAGCCAGAGCAGATGCAGGAACGGCCGCCGCATGCGGCACCATAAACCCTGCGTCAGGGCTTTTTTTTTTGAGTGCCTCGTGGGAACAAATCTGCATCAGCGCCAACTCCACAAGGAGCCGCTGATGCTGTGAGCCGCGGTACTGCACGTCGGCTTGGTTCAAGACATCGAGACCGCCCACCAAAAAGAACAGGTCGGCGCGAGACGCTTGGTTTTGGAATTTGGCCTTGACGTCGTCGGTGGCTTCCACCAGCCTCAACGTCTGGGGATCGCGACACACCATGAGGTTGCGGAGGTGGTTGGCCCAACCGGTGATGAAGTGGTGTGCGTCAAACCCGCGCGCCATGACGTCGTTAAAAAGCAACATGGCCCCGGGGATGTCACTCGCAAGGGCTTGGTCCGTCAGCGTGAAGTACGTGTCGTGGTCGAGCACGTGGAGCTGCTCCGTCACCGCTTGGTAGGTGAGGTTCTTTCCTGCGAACGCCACGAGTTGGTCAAACATGGACAACGCGTCGCGCAGGGCGCCGTCCGCCTTTTGGGCGATGACGTGAAGCGCTTCTTCCTCGGCGTTCACCCCTTCCTGCGCCGCGATGTGCTGCAGGTGAGCCACGGCGTCGGGCACCGTGATGCGGTGGAAGTCAAAGATTTGGCAACGGGACAAAATCGTCGGCAAAATCTTGTGCTTCTCCGTGGTGGCTAAAATGAACACCGCGTGCGCCGGCGGCTCCTCCAAGGTTTTCAAAAACGCATTGAACGCAGCCTGACTCAGCATGTGCACCTCGTCGATGATGTACACTTTATACTTGCCTTGCTGAGGCGGGATGCGGACCTGGTCGACGATGCTTCGGATGTCTTCCACCTTGTTGTTGGAGGCCGCGTCAAGCTCAAACACGTTGAACGACATCGCCTCATCTTGCACGTCAAACCCGTTGATGGCCCGGGCAAAAATCCGTGCCGACGTGGTCTTCCCCACTCCTCGCGGCCCGCAGAACAAATAAGCCTGAGCGATCTGCCCCGACGCAATGCTTTGCTGCAGCGTTTGCGTGATGCCAGATTGCCCCACCACGGCATCCCAGGCTTGGGGCCGATATTTGCGTGCGCTGACGAGATAGGGCTGGTCGCTCATGAGAATGCGAATATCGCGCCCTCTGAGGTGGAAGGCCAAACCCGGTTATTCACAACGCGTCCCCAGTTTTGGGGTTGCGGGTGTTGGTTTTCAGAGTCCTGCGACGTACTTTTGCGCCCCATTAATTAACAAGTTCACATGAACCGTTACGAAACTGTTTTCATTATGACTCCCGTGCTATCTGCAGAGCAGGTGGCGGAAGCAGCGTCGAAGTACCGTGCATTCGTGACCGAGAAGGGCGGCAAGATCGTCCACGAGGATGCATGGGGATTGCGGAAGTTGGCTTACCCCATCCAGAAGAAGTCTACGGGCTTCTATCACTTGATGGAATTCGAAGCTGACTCCTCCGTCATCCTGCCTTTCGAGACTGAATTCCGTCGGGACGAACGCATCATCCGCTTCCTCACCACGAAGATGGACAAGCACCACATCGCGTACGCCGAAGGCCGTCGCAACAAGTCTAACCGCCAACCAGCAGCCCCTGCAGAAGCAGAAGGCAACGCTGAGGCTTAATCTCTCCCGTTATGGCAGACAAGAAAGTTCGCTACCTGAACCCCATTGACATCGAGACGAAAGCTGAGCGTTACTGCCGCTTTCGCAAGAAGGGCATCAAGTACATCGATTACAAGGATGCTGACTTCCTGTTGATGTTGTGCAACCCCCAAGGCAAGATTTTGCCTCGTCGTTTGACCGGCACCAGCTTGAAGTACCAGCGCAAAGCTGCACAGGCCATCAAGAAGGCTCGTCACTTGGCGTTGATGCCTTACGTTGCTGACAACCTCCGTTAATTCCCATTGCCATGAACATCATTCTCAAGCAAGACGTGGAATTGCTCGGCAGCAAGTTTGACGTGGTGACCGTCAAGGACGGCTACGCACGCAACTTCCTCATCCCTCAAGGTTTGGCTGTGGCTGCGACCGCATCCAACATGAAGGTCAACGATGAGGTGATTCGCCAGCAAGCGCACAAGGCCACCAAGGCCAAGGAAGCCGCAGAAGTCGTTGCCGCCAAACTTGAAGGCTTGAGCCTCAAGCTCGGTGCCAAGGCCGGCGAGAGCGGAAAGATTTTCGGTTCTGTCAACTCGATCCAGCTGGCCGACGCCATCCAAGGCGCAGGCTACGACATCGAGCGCAAACAGATTTCTCTTGCCGACGACACCATCAAGGAGTTGGGCGCGTACGAAGCGACCATCAAGCTCCACAAAGAAGTGGTCGTCATTGTGAAATTTGAAGTGGTGGCTGAGTAATTCGCCCCGCAAATTCGCATTGAAAAGCCCCGCCTTCGAGCGGGGCTTTTTGCTGGGCCACACTTTGTGCCACGGCGCGCCTTTCTCCCCCACTCTGCCTCCTACCTTTGGTCCATGAGTGCGTTCAAGCTTGAAAGCCCCTTCTCACCCACTGGCGACCAGCCGGAAGCCATCCGACAACTTGTCGAGGGCGTGAACGAAGGGAGCGAACATCAAGTGCTGCTCGGGGTGACGGGGTCTGGAAAAACGTTCACGATGGCCAACGTCATCGCGGAGACCCAGCGACCAACCCTCATTCTCAGCCACAACAAAACCCTGGCAGCCCAGCTCTACAGCGAGTTTAAAAGTTTCTTCCCCGACAATTTGGTGGAGTACTTCGTGAGCTACTACGACTACTATCAACCCGAGGCCTTCATTCCTTCTTCAAACACCTACATCGAGAAGGACCTGCAGATCAACGACGAGATTGAAAAGCTCCGGCTTTCCGCCACCTCTGCCCTGCTCAGCGGGCGCCGCGATGTCATCGTGGTGGCGAGCATCAGTTGCATTTACGGCATCGGCAACCCCGTGGAATTCCACAAAAACGTAGTCAGCCTGGAAGTCGGTCAGCGCATCACCCGCAACGACCTCCTCCACCGCCTCGTCACCAGCTTGTACAGCCGCGCCGTAAGCGACTTCAAACGGGGCAATTTCCGCGTCAAGGGGGACACCGTCGACATCCACTTGGCGTACGCCGATCACGCGGTGCGGGTTGAATTTTGGGACGATGAGATTGAACGCATCTCCACCATCGATCCGGAAAGTGGGTCGCAGTTGCACGTCTTTGAGCAAATCAGCATCTATCCTGCCAATTTGTTTGTGAGCAGCAAAGAGACGACCAACACGGCGGTTTGGGAGATTCAGCAAGACCTGGAAAAGCAGAAGGGCTTTTTCAACGAACAAGCCCGCTTTCTGGAGTCCAAGCGCTTGGACGAGCGCACATTGTACGACTTGGAAATGATCAAGGAAATTGGCTTCTGCTCCGGGATTGAGAACTACTCGCGGTATTTCGACCGCAGGCAACCTGGAGAACGTCCCTTCTGCCTCCTCGACTATTTCGCCCAGGACTTTCTCATGGTCATTGACGAGAGCCATGTGACTGTGCCTCAGATTGGCGCCATGTTCGGTGGGGACCGTTCGAGAAAGGTCACCCTTGTCGACCACGGATTTCGACTGCCCTCGGCCCTCGACAACCGTCCCTTGACGCATGACGAGTTTGACAGCATTGTCAACCAAACCATCTACGTCAGCGCAACTCCTGCGGATTTTGAGCTTGAGCGCGCAGAAGGGGTCGTTGTGGAACAAGTCATCCGCCCCACTGGCCTGTTGGACCCGCCCATCGATGTGCGACCGTGCGACCACCAAGTCGACGACCTTGTGGTCGAAATCCGCAAAACCTTGGCGGAAGACGAACGTGTGCTCGTCACCACACTCACGAAGCGCATGGCGGAAGAGTTGACCAAATACCTCGACCGACTCAGCATCAAATGCAGGTACATCCACTCGGACGTCAAGACGTTGGACCGCGTTGAAATTTTGAGAGAATTGCGAGACGGTGCCATCGATGTGTTGGTTGGCGTCAACCTGCTTCGAGAAGGATTGGACTTGCCTGAGGTGAGCCTGGTGGCCATCATGGACGCCGACAAAGAGGGCTTTTTGCGCAGCAACCGCAGTCTCACCCAAACGGCAGGTCGCGCTGCACGAAACGTCCACGGCCGCGTCATCATGTACGCCGACAAGGTCACCGACAGCATGGCACAGACCATCGAAGAGACGTCCCGTCGACGCACCAAGCAGATGGCCTACAACGAGGAACACGGCCTCGCTCCCCAACAGATCAAGAAGGAGAAGCGAACGTTGTTTGAACAAAGTCAGGCCGTGACCAACCGCCCCAAGAACTACGCAACCGAACCCGAGCAAGCCCCCTTGGCTGCCACCGACCCCATCGTGCAAGCCATGTCGACCACCGACCTCGACAAGCTGCTGGCCAAGACCAAGCGAGACATGGAACGCGCCGCCAAAGCCATGGAATTCATGGAAGCCGCCAGACTCCGTGACGAGATCCATGCCCTAGAAGCACGTCGCAAGGAAGTTGGTAAGTAAGTTTGCACCCATGAGCTGTTGCGCGTTGTACCGTTTCGTTGGCCCTGTGCTTTTGACGCTGATTGGTGTGATGGGAGGATGTCGGAGTGCTGAAAGTACAGCTCCATCCAACCCATCGACTGACATGGCGTGGTCAAAGGCGCCCCTGACACTGACTTCAGTCGCCGTCCAAGGGGACGAACTCA
>Ga0115013_10002170_pt1 | contig 11001 bp, 7 predicted proteins | sample SouAtlMetagenome_2_FD_88686 | JGI IMG/M metagenome (GOLD analysis project Ga0115013, IMG submission 88686) | Marine eukaryotic phytoplankton communities from Atlantic Ocean - South Atlantic ANT15 Metagenome | ecosystem: Environmental > Aquatic > Marine > Oceanic | place: South Atlantic Ocean...
ACCTATTTCATCAGCCAGAAGCACTGGCAAAAAGTCAAACAGATAGTCGTGCAATGGGATCATCCGAAAGTAAGAAAAAATATGATATTGCTAGCACTGCACTACACGAAGAATTTTCGCAAAAAGAATTTTCGCAAAAAGAACACGATACTTCGAAACTTTCGAATGACAGCATCGAATCGTCACTGAACGATACATCCACCGCAATCACCTCTCCTCCAACCACCACAGCTGCCAATATTGTCCACGAAATACCGACCACTCGATTGAAAGAAGGACAGGCCGTACCCTCTTCAAGGGTAGGCCGTGCCTTTGGCTTTGCCAGTCTCGGAGCGGGACTGGCATGGGGAGCTGTCGGCGAACTGTCGGCGCGGATTGTTGGAAGTGGCAGCAAAGAAGGAAACGTTGTGACCACGGACGCCAATGCCGATCGATTGGCGGCCACGCTTTGCAGGATGAGAGGTGCTGCTCTAAAAATGGGACAAATGCTGAGCATACAGGATGAATCCCTATTGCCTCCAGCCCTCACAAGGGCTCTGAAGCAGGTCCGACAGGGTGCCGATGCCATGCCAAGCTACCAGCTGTTGGAACAGCTCCGATCAGAACTGGGCGATACCAACAGCAGTGACGAGGATAGCTGGCGCAATAAATTTGAATCCTTTGACGATCAGCCCTTTGCCGCAGCATCAATCGGGCAGGTCCACCACGCCACAATCCGAGATAAGGTCACCGGAGAAATTTTGCCAGTTGTGGTGAAGGTTCAATATCCAGGTGTTGCCCAGTCAATCGAATCGGATCTTGGAAACCTAGCCATGCTGGTCCGTATGACGGGGCTAGCACCCAAAGGATTGTTCATAGAAAACGTCATGCGGGTCGGCAGGGACGAGCTCAAGGTTGAATGCAACTATCTAAACGAGATGGCCAATCAGGAGACCTTTCAATCACTCGTCCATTCCGATCCTGTCTTGAGAGCCAACAAGTTTGTTGTTCCGAGAGTTTTTGAAGAACTCACTTCGGAACTTGTCATTACAACGGGATACGCACCTGGTGGAACTATTGACAAGGTCTCACACCTCGATCAGGAGGAACGCAATCGTATTGGACGGACGATATTGTATCTGACAATGCAAGAATTGTTCGAATGGAGGCTCATGCAAACCGATCCCAACTGGGGCAACTTTTTGTACGATGTGGGTACTGGGACCACCACCCTCATCGATTTTGGAGCCACCCGTGAATTTCCAAAGTCTTTTGTGGACGGCTACCTACGCATTGTCTGGGCTTCGGCAAATCGAGACGAAGACACCCTCATGGCCCAGTCCCGTGTCATGGGATTTTTGACGGGAGAAGAAAACGACGCAATGCTGAGGGCCCACAAACTTAGTGGATTTACTGTAGGAGAACCCTTTTGGACCGATGAGCCCTTTGACTTTCAAGGGTCGCAGATATCAAAACGAATGGGAGAGCACACGTCGGTTTTTTTGCGCCATCGATTGACGTGAGTGATCTTGATTGATATCATGAATGCTTCTTACAATCAACATAAAGGTCTTTGGAATCTCACAATTATTTTTGTTTCTTGTTTTTTATTCATATTTACGCTTCTGCAATCCAAAAATAGACCGCCACCCGAAGAAGTCTATACACTTCACAGAAAACTTGCAGGAGCGTATATGCTTTGTATCAAACTAGGTGCAGTCATACGCAGCAGAAATATGCTTGAATCTGTGGTTGCGAATCACAAATTTGAAGATGGGAAGCCAAATCCCATCACAAGAAAATAAATCAAATATTAATTGAACTTCGAATCGATTCCTTATTTTTGAATGAAAAGTCACCAGTGGCCGTAATAGTTCAAAAATTAAAAAGTATATTATTTACCAATTTTATGGTTACTGTTGATGCCAACCAACTCCCGATTTCTTGCATTTCGAAAATGATCTTTCATGTTCATTTCTTTCACAAGGAGCATCCATCTCGTGCGAGCCAGTCATTAATTTACTGGAGATTACTTTTGTAGAAATCTCTCAATACCTGCACAAAGATGAACATGGTCACTGTGTGTCCACCACATCGCATGTAGTACGGAGCAAATCCATTGTAAAGTGCCAAAAATCCAGATTCCGAAGACACCTTTGTCAGTGTCTGGAAGGTACCAGTGTATGGTAACTTTCCTGTCTTAGGATCAGCTTTTTGATTCGCCATACGATTTTTTGCAGCTTCCAGAGGCATAGTAATCAAGGAATAAATCAACCCACTCGTCATGGCCGAACAAAAGACGTTAGGAATGGAATTTCGTTTTTGATCGAGGGCGTTGGCATAGAAATCTTTGAACTGATCAAGAGTTGCCACCTGGAAGACACCCACCATCATTGCACGCGTCACAAAAGGTTGAGAGCCTCTCCAAAAGGCAGAAACGCCTTCCTCCTTCAAGATTCGTGTAAATGTGTCGGGGAGTGATTTGTAATTTCGACGTTCTTTCGGGGGTAAACTGGAATCGTTGGACATTCGGATCACACATACTTCCATCGGACACGAAATGAACGCCGCAATTCCACCTGTGATTGCACCTACTCCAACACTGAATCGAAATACAAAGAAATGAATTTCGTTAGATTTTTCAAAGTTTACTGCGTTGGTTCGATTCGCCCGTTCCTTTCTTTTACAATCTTATTTTCTGAAAACCTCGAACTAGACTTACCGAGATGCAAAATCGGTCTTTCCGCGATATTCATGAAGAATGTCTCGAAAGGTTTCAAACAATCCAAACCTTGTGGTAGCGTAAAACACTTGGCGGGCTACACCCGCCGAAAGACCGTCGTACAAACTCATGAAACCGTCTTTTTTTAACATTTTCGACACCGAAAAGGTCTGGCCACTGGCGCTAGCCAAATTGGACCGCACCGCGAGCGTATTGAAGGGGTGAACAACGGCCCATCCCATGCATCCTCCGATTCCAGCCGTGGCAAAGATGACCGACTTTGGCAGGGGCGCTGCGGCAGGAGACGTCGCCAAATAGTTGCATTTGGGAAGGCCGTTCTTTTGTGTCGTCATCGAATAGAGAGAATTCATGGTTTTCGATTCTGTTTGCGAATTAAAATCGTGTATCTTAGTATAGATGGAGGATTCCGAAGAAATGTACAGCTCTCTGGTCAAGTCGGAAAGAATGGATAGAATGCTAATCCACCAACGATATTAGTTTCCCTCCCGCGAAACCACGTCCGAATTATTTTTGTGCATCGAAATCTATGGCTCTCGTTTGGTGACGTTTTCCTACTATGTGTGATTCGCAAACCAATAAATTTTAATCGAATGAATCAATTATGAAAGAAGAATAGAACTTGAACTTTCGAAATGCGATCGGTGAAAAGAATGTTGTTTTTGTGTCATTCAACAGCTGTAACAGGAACGACACATCATCCACTCTTCGTCTTCTACAAATCAAATCAGCTAAGCATAACCTTCCCAAGGCCATCTTACAATAGCTGTAAAGATCGATTAGAACAATATCTTCCCTCGCACGCGCCTGACAAGGAAGAAAAATTAGAGGTATTTCGTATTCTATACGACAGACGAATTTATATTTCCCTTTTATTCCGTATCAAATTTATTTTTGATGACTGCAGAATGATTTCATAGGGAAACAAACTACAGCAACAAATTATCAAAAATCTGCCGCATCATATGGGAAAGACAAGCTGCCGATATAACTTTTCATGATAAAAATGATAAAAAGCACGAAGACAAACATAAAGTGCCGAAGAATCGCCATTATGCCAAGCGTTTCAAAAGCTATTTTGTTTGGTTGTGTCGCCTTTCAGACTCTGACCAAGCACTGGTACTTGTTCTGCGACAGCAATGCCCGCTTCAGCGAAGGAATTCCGACAGTCCATGCATTTACACAATCAACTTGGACCAAAATTCGAGAACAGCCCTCAATTGCAAAGTCGGCAGTGATTATAAACGACGGGTGGCACAAATCGACAAAACTCTCCGGTAGATGGACACGTTTGCACAGCACCAGAACAATGGGAGCCAATTCGTACAATACTACCGATAGTGCTGCTGTCCATCCGAAAATGAATGGTAGGAAGCTCGTAGTCAACACCCAGGTTCGAAGTATCATGTCGATTTTGGAAGAACGATACGAGTTGCCTTTTTTGCAATCCAACACAACGGTTACTGATCCATCACGCAAAACAAAGGAATGGAAAAAGACACGCAACTATCTCTATCATGTCAGTCGTAGCCAGAGTGATTCAAACGACAAAAGCATTGCCATGAATCCAACTTCTATCATTCCCTTTGAAGAACAGGTCGTCACAGTCCTCGACTTTTTGGATGATCAATTGGAATTGCCCCCAGCGGTCTCCAAACGCATTCTTCAAGAATCCCCAAGAATTCTTCGCAAACCAGTGGATAGCTTCTTGACTCCAACAGCAGACTTTTTGATAAAGCTATGGGGTCGCGACATGTTTGTGCAAGCGGTGGAGAGGAATCCTCGATTGCTCCTCTCAAGCGGTGTGGGGTACACGACCAATCATCGCAAAACCAACAATCCTCAAGCTACTAACAATTCGGTTACTATTATGACAGCCATGGACGAAGGGGCAACTGTTACAGAGCAAACTGTAGAGGAAGTCTTGTCCACATACGCGGGATTTACATCCTCACAACTGAAACGACTGAAACAATCAGCACCATTCGTTTTTGGCTTGGAAGCCTCGAAGGCGTATTCAGTGCTAGAATTTCTTGATGGGATTTTACAGCAAGCGGAGGAAAAAGAGTCACAGCGGAAAAAGATTGTTGGCAAATTGATTTTTGCTCACCCGAATCTACTCAATTTGTCAGTCGAATCAAATCTGAAGCCCCGAGTCACCTTTCTCGCAGAAAGCTGTGATTTGGATCCTTCCCAAATTGCAAAGGTGGTACAAACCTCCAATGGGTCGGTGCTCGGTTTGTCCGTCGAACAAAACCTCAAACCTACACTCAACTATTTACTACACGAGATTTTTCTTCCTAGCAACGATGGTGATGATCCAAAGGAAATGCTGAAAAAGTGTATACTCACCCACCCACAGCTCCTGGGTCTCAGTCTTTCCAATCTTCAATCCAAAACAGAGTATTTTGATTCGATTGGCTCAACGCTTGCTGTTCGGATTGTCCGAAAGTGCCCTGCCATTTATTCACTCAATCTTGACCAGAACATTATTCCTACGATTGAATTCCTTGCTAAAATTTGGGGAATGGATATTGGCAACGCAAAGGCAGCATCGAAAAAGACGAGGAAAACCAAAATTAGCAACAATGATTTTGTTTCCATGTTATTTGAATATCCTAACATCATCACGTTATCATTGGAGACGAATCTGCAGCCCACTATGATGTTTTTCAACAAGACTGGATATACATCATTGGATAAGGATTGGAGACTAACTCCCTCAGAAACTATGAAGAACAGTAGTCCTTCAGTTGCTATCAACCGAATTCGTGGCCGATACATTGCTGCTTCTCTGTACAACCGTTTGTTGCCACGATGGCACTACTGTCTTTCTATCAGCAGTGTCTCATCTTCCCCTCAGGATTCCCAACTGTCTCAACCGCTCGAGAAACCTCCCTTGCATCTCTTGGTCATGTCAAGCGATGAAACATTTTGTGAGACTATGAATTTTCAGCTTGATTCCTTTTTGAACTTCAAACAAGACGCCATTCCCCGTCTCAAGTTTTCCAGCCAGTTTGATACTTGGCTCAAGACGGGCAAGCCCATTGATATCTAAGATTGGCTCGACTATTTCCTTTGTGTGACTCTTGTTTTAAACATCAAAAAATTAAACGAAATCGGAAGTCTACGATGGATAAATTCTATATTTTTGATTAGAAAGTTTCGGATAAAATCGAATATTTTATTTTAAATTTTTATAATGATGTAGTTTGAATAGAGTAAAACATATCATGGAGAGAGTTGTTTCGCCTTGAGTCTGCCGCGATGTGTATTGTAGCTAGCAGTTTTATTGAATCGGTCTGCGGTGCAACAAGACGATTTCGGAACCCAGTTTTGAGTTGTGTCTGTCGATGATTGGCACATTCTGGTATTTATTTCTGTCGTGCAATGGGTTCCAAGGCAAATATCCCACCATTATGCATGCGACGGATCCGAAGAGAATGAATGCTGTCGGATATATCTATAGCGATGCCATTTTAGAACGGAAGCTGAACTGATGGAAGATCAAAGGAGGGAAGCGATGGAAGCGGAATGGACGGCAGCGTTACGAATCCGTCGACCAACAAGTTTTGACCGAAACTGAAAAAGCCGGCAAAGGCCACCAACAATCCCAATGCGGGAATTTCCTTTGGCGAAGGCGAGAAAGGAGCTGACAATCGTGCTGCGTAGCACAACCCAATGGCAACGCTAGTCCCAGTGGCAATAAAGAGTCCCGTGCTCACGCTGCCAGCGTCTCCACTGGTGACCATGGGACCGGAAACAACCCCTAGAACACCCGCTGCAACGATTGCTGGCAGGAGGGTTTTTAGGCCGTGATCAATCCCAGGTGCCTTGCTGAAGGACCAAATGGCCTCTAATAATATTACAGCGGCAAAGCCGTAATTTTCTTGTCCCACCACCAAAGCTATCGTGTCTAGATTGGTTTCGGGATAGGCCGGGAGGGGAATGTCGTCACCACGTTGAATCTTTTCGACGACCGTCCCGGGAGGTGCGAACTGTTTGGATTGGATGAGTTTTTCGGCACTCGTATCGGTCGAAGTGGCGGCCTCGGGAGCCTGGAACCACCCCGTAGCTTCAGGTGGTGGGGGCTTTGGGGCTTCCACGACGGGAGGAGGAGGAGCTACGACCTCGGGAGCTACTGGTGGTGGAGTGGCTTCTATCGGAGGCGGTGGAGCCACGGCTTCGGGGGCGGCAGCAGCAACAGTTACTGCTGCCGAATCAGAGGAGGCGACAGGAATATCTGCCACAGGCATGTCACCGACCTCGGCTAGCATTGCCGAGTTGGAAATAATTGCACTTTTCGGTCGCCCCATCGACGCAAATGCATCGACAGATGACAGCAGCAGCAAAGCCAGCGAAACGGTAAGCAGATTGTGGTTTCTCATAACCAGGTATTTTATTATCAACTGAGATGAGTGGTGGTTAAACTTGACGCGTTGTTTTCTTACAATCCAATCTATATCTTCGTAGATATAAAATTGTTTGTGATGTGATGTGTTTGCCGCTCTGTTGATGGGATGACTACCTCCCAATATTCACATGAGAACACTCTAGCTGAAATAATATCAGGGTTTTTATTAGTCAGTATGATGTGCACGAGCTTTTACCGATGTCGTGGTGCGATTGAGGCTCATTCTCGTTGAAGTGTGATTTGAACTTTCACGTGTCACTTAGATCTGCAATTGAGTTTGTGTACTATTCATACATACATACCAAAAATATGATCATAACTTCGAAATTCGACTCGTGCGATCGCAAAACCATCCGCACGCCTTGCTTCAAAAACGGGACAGAGTGAGAAAGTTCTCGATTCACACTTTTTCTCAGTTCGCTTTTGCGAGGAAAAAGAAAGCTTGTTACTTCGTGTTTCTCGTTTTGTCTCCGATCATACATACACATAGCTCTAGCTCATAAACGGCTGTGGCTCTACCCTTTACTTTTTCAAACCAAAACATCTCTTTAAACCTTCAAATTTGGCCATGTAAGTAACGTTGAATATATACCTCGATGGAGAGTTGAAGTGTCTCTGCCTGACAAACATACCTTTTCTAACCAACGTCTATCGAAAATACATTCCGCTGGTCTTTTTGTCCAAAAAGGTGCGTTGTTACCGACAAACCAAATACGAACGATGATTCATCTCTCCAGGGATTAAAGACCGCGGAAGATGACAATTCGTCTCTCACCAATCCTTCCGACATCGAAGAAACAAGCTTTGATTTCGGGGTCTTCGACCTTGATTCCCTTCGTGTGGGTCATCAACCCTCGTCTACCATTCTCGAGGGCCTCGTTCGTTTGGAGTCTGAACTCTCCAAGAGCGAGATCAGTGTTCGCGCATTTCTAGCCCACGATGCCGAGGGATCTTGTTTGAACTGGATGGCCCTCTTGCAGATGCATTCCGATCCTAGAGTTTCCGCCAAGGCTACCACATTGCTGCAGACGTACTTTGTCGCGCAGGCAGGACCCGCTCTTGCGATGGCCGAACAATGGAAGGATGAGCGCAAGCAGCGTTTTGAGAGCATTGTTCCTCAAAAGCCCCTTGCCGAAGCCCTATACCAGTCCAAGGCCCGCGCCGTGATGTCCGTGCAAAAAATCGCAAACCAGTGTCTGGATTGCTTGCTAGTCCTTCGAAACTTGAATTCACCTACGGAGATGCCAGTCATCCCGGTTTCTTTTACAGCTTTAGTAATGGTGGTGCCAACGGCAACTTGCTATTGTGTCAATTCTGTGCCGCTTTGTTCATATTTGCATGGACCTTCTTCACCATGTTCCCGTTTTTCATTTGGTTGAACTATCGGTAAGTGATACTCTGACTACAAGCTAGTTGCTGTTGCAATTGTCAAAATTGTCATCGGGCGTATGCTAACATTATTCTTTTTTGTATTTGTAATAGGGGATGGCTCCGTGCGGATTCCCTCGAGGAACTCGTCGGTTTGGATGTGTCCTACCATGGCAGAAGCACACACGACGAGAACGGGGATACTTAATTATATTTGAGGCGAGTAAGCACTTTCGAAAGAGGCTAAAAGAACAAATCGATGAAGCTGGAAATCTAAACAACGCTTATATAGAGACAATGACATGGTTCTCGATGACATAGGCGCAGTATGAGACCTTCATTAAATACTTTAACTTGTATCATCTATAACGAAGTTCATTTTCGATTCACGGAGTTTTTTTTTGTGGTCGAGAAGGCTTCCTTGCTTCTCTCAATTCGTAACCTTTTTTCGTCTCCACGAACAACTTCTAAGTTCAGATTGCTTGGGTTTACACGTCCATTCAAAACCGATTCCGTTCAACATTTTCATCCGAGAATCATCCTCTTCAATTCCTTGTTGTTTCAATCGCTTATATATTGATCGTTGATTGGCCACCCACACACCCAGAGAAGGGTCGTCCGAGAATCGGTAAGGGACATTACAGTGTCCCTTTGTCTTTTTATATTTCTCTAATTTTGTGAAATTTGTATACCATTTTTGATCGTAATACTTTTTCCTCGAGTCACTACTCCTCTTTTTATAACCTGAAAAATCGATTCCGATCGCCATTAAAAGTTGTTGTTTCCTTACATCCAACAAATTCTCTCGGAACTTGCCTTTCTGTCGACTCACCCAACATCGTAAACTCGCAGGAAGACCCTTGACATCACCGTCTTCCGAGACAAACCTTTGTAGCTCTTCGTATTTTGCTTCCCAGGCTTCTTCGCTTCGTTTACAGACCGAAGCGAATATCGCATCCTTGTACTTTATGCTATCCAATAGTGCCAATTGACGATCATTCAGCGTCTTCGCATGGATTCTTTGGTAAGTGAGCCACTGTGATAAAGTTTTGTTGGGAATAGACAAATGTTGATGCGTTTGATAGAACTTTTGTATGGTAAGAAAATTAGACATCCATTGTTCGTCTCTTGATTTGTTTATCGGAGGCGAAGAGGCGTCCATCCCTCGCTTACTTGGGGTCATCGGATTTTGGTTCTGTTTCGGTTGTGGTTGTAGGACAAAAAGAATATAGTACCAAAAGTAACGAAAATACAGTATCTTACTGACTAAGGGATGAGATACACGTTAATAGGCTTCGTCCCCAAACGTTGAGTAATTATGGAGATCGGGAGGTCCCCATGGTTGATTTGCTGTCGTAGTCAATTTTTTCGTTCGAGCGAGAGAAAGATGTTAAGTAAGTGAGGTATTTTTTCCTTCTGCATAAACGGTAATAATGCAGTAAGAAAAGAAATAGTACTAGATTCTAAGGGGCAGTAGAACCTGCACAAATAGTACGAGATTCTACAAGGGCCGTAGAATCTCGTACTGAGTTCTACTGCACGCGCCCCGCGCCGAATTCGAAAACAGCCTAGCCAATCAAATTTATTCCTCACAAAGATTCGGCTTGGCATTTGTTCCTACGTGAGTTCTACTTGAAAATGTACGGACCTCGCAATGGTTCAAACGCACCTTCGTTTCGTCTTGTCATGCACTTTTTGTTGTTGATCAAACGCACCTTCATTTCGTCTTGTCATGCACCTCTGACAACAACACCTTCGTTTCTCTTGTCATTGTTGCTCAAACGCACCTTCGGTCCGTCTTCCCTTCATCCACCATGCCGCAATACCAACCCGAATACCTACTCAAAACAAAAGGTAACGTCAGATTAACAAAACGTCGAGGTGGTGTCAGAATCGCTGAAACCCCGACTAATGTTGCAAAACCAGAAGAATTGGATGAATTTAATTTGAAAATATCGTCTGTTGTCAAACAAGGCGGGAGCTTTAAGAACGATGAAGTAAAAATGGACCCACCTTTGTTTCGTCTCATGAAGCAGAAAGGTTTAGTTCGCAAGGTACCATTCGAAGCCGAACATTGGGCCCAGTGGGGTGACAAACCGCGAGACGAATGCAAACGGTTTGCACAAAACGACGACTTTGTTTCGATTCCAGACAATCCCAGTAAAGGATACCATGAGATTGGCGACCAGGGCGATGGCTACAAAATCATGCCTGACGGAAATGTCAGGTTCCCGTGTGTCTACTACGTCACTAACGGAGGGTGTGCTATCTCGTGTCAACGCGAATATGTCTTGCCCAAGAATGCCAAACAGCATTTGCTGGCAGGCACGGCCGACATTCTTGGGCGTCGTGCCTTAACCAATCGCAGCAGAAAAAGTACCGAGTATCGCTACTCCATTCGCACCTACAAACTATTGAGTTGCAAACCGTGTAAAACAAAAAAAAGACGCAAGTCCCAAGGCAGTGACTGTCAAATGGACGGAATAAGCGGAGCTGGGCT
>Ga0115013_10002174_pt1 | contig 10980 bp, 5 predicted proteins | sample SouAtlMetagenome_2_FD_88686 | JGI IMG/M metagenome (GOLD analysis project Ga0115013, IMG submission 88686) | Marine eukaryotic phytoplankton communities from Atlantic Ocean - South Atlantic ANT15 Metagenome | ecosystem: Environmental > Aquatic > Marine > Oceanic | place: South Atlantic Ocean...
GAAGTCGGCCCACTCGGTGGCGTTCATGGGGAATACGTCGCTCTCGTCGAGCACGCCGTCCCCATCGTCGTCGGTGTCAGCGTTGTCGCCTATCCCGTCGTCGTCGAAGTCGGCCCACTCGGTGGCGTTCATGGGGAATGCGTCGTCCTCGTCGAGCACCCCGTCCCCATCATCGTCGGTATCTGCGTTGGAGCCAAGGCCATCACCATCGAGATCGTTCCATTCCGCAATATTCGTGGGGAACGCGTCGTCCTCGTCGAGCACGCCGTCCCCATCATCGTCGGTATCTGCGTTGTTCCCTACCCCATCAGAGTCAGTATCGACCCATTCGCTAGCATCAAACGGGAATTCATCGAGTTGATCCGCATATCCGTCATTGTCATCATCTGGATCGATTGAGTCGCATACCCCATCACCATCATTGTCACTAGGAATGGAAGTACTGTTCAATGGATCGAAACCACATTGAGTCTCCATGATATCGAACCATCCATCCCCGTCATCGTCTAAATCTGCGTTGTCTCCTATCCCATCTTGGTCGAAATCAGCAGTCTCTGACCCGTCGAGAGGGAATTCGTCTGATAGGTCGTCGACCCCGTCTCCGTCATCATCATGGTCGCGATGTGTTCCGTAATCTGTTACTTCTGGGTTCGTCATGAAGAGGCCGATTGGCAGATTGAGGTTGTCTATCCACGCTGCGTCTTGGCCGTTGGACACGGATTGGTCTTTGCTGTAGGTCCATTGTAAGGTGTGTGTGCCTGAACTTAGGGGGAATGAATAGTTCGTCCAGCCGGTATCTCCGGACCATGACTCCACTTGTGCGCCATCCACTGAGAACATCAGGAAATCATAGCCACTTTCGGAGTCTACCTTGTATGCAAATGATCCATTTGCACTCTCGGTGAAAAGCGTCATTGAGATCGATGAGGCCTCATTGTCGGATATACCTCCAGATCTAAGTGATGCGTTCCCGCTGTTGGATGTGGAGTTGTCCAGACTCCAGGAGGGGGGCGCTCCTAGATCCCAGGAGAATGTTGAGTTCAACTGAACGTCCTCGAATTCGTCGAGCGAGTAAGTGCAACACACCAGTTTGTAGGTCTCGTCGGCTAAACCATCTCCGTCGGTATCGTGCCAGGCCTGCCCATCCAAGGGGAAGGCATCCATATTGTCTTCAATTCCATCGTTATCGTCATCGATATCTACGCTGTCACAGAGTCCATCGGAGTCGGTATCTGCCGAAGGCAGGCTGAGGGGATCGTAGGCATCGGTTCCACAAGCCATTTCTGAGACATTTGACCACCCATCTCCGTCGATATCGTCGTCCATTGCATCACAGGTTCCATCCCCATCTACATCGTCTGGAGTTGAGTTTGGATCATTTACCATGGAACCGCATAGATTCTCCTCTTCATTCGTCCACCCATCTCCGTCGGCATCTGCCTCTGTTCCATGGAAAACGAGTTGCCAATCATTCACAGTTCCAGTGGAACCGGTGGAGTTGACGTCTAGCACATTCACAGTCCATGTTCCCGCGGTGAGTTCGCCATAGTGGTGCATGCTTACCATATCGTGATAGCGCATATTGCCATATTCAGCTGGATTCGTATCAGCGAGAATGGAGGTATATCCGCTCGGGGAGGTGAGTGTGATTATCAGATCTTCAGGATTTTGATGGTCAACGTCCATGAATAGTTCAACACTCTCTATGTTTAGCAAGTCAGTCACAGTGTGACTGAAAGAAAGTGGTGTTCCCGAGGGGGGTATGTTCACCGATGGAGTGTATAGCGGGGTGGAGATATTCACCTCCGGGCCTAAGAAGGTCCAATTTTCTGCTAGATTTACCGCAGCAGTCGCATCCACCATCCCGAACCCGTAGTAGTGGCTCACTGGTAATCCTGCTCCATTGACGCTCCAATTCTCATGATTGAGATCATTTGGAGTGGCGGAATGCACCAATATTGCTTGCATATCCCGCCAAGTGAGTGTGGGCTCGGCCTCAAGTATGAGTCCGGCCAGCCCTGCCACCTTGGGGCCCGATGACGACGTACCCCCGAAGTCATCTGTGTAATTCGTGGAGCTGTATCCTACAGAGCCTGTCCTATCAGCAGTTGTTATCCCCAAGGAACCGCCATTCGAGGGACCCACCACCAGAACCGGTGCGCCTATGCTCGAATACCAAGATTGTACTCCGCTGTAAGTTATCGCTCCGATCGCAATGGTGTATCTTGACTTCTGGAATCCTTTCTGATTCACGTTTTCATCCGAGGTATACTCGTTTCCTGCTGAGAATGTGAAAATACTTCCCAGAGAGGACCTCCCATCGTATACGCCTGATTCCAACATGGCTGCACTACTAGGCCCCAGACTCGCGAAACCAGCACCGCCGTAGCCCCATGAATTATGATAGATGTCAATGTCTTGGTTGAAGTCCGATAGAGCAGGGACCGCAGCGCCTCCGCAAATGAATCTGGCATGGTTGTGGCTAGCGCCCCAGGCCACGCCTGCTATTCCGATTCCATTGTCCCCCATGCCCGCTGCGACGCCGGCAACTGCCGTTCCGTGGTTGTCGCTGGACGCTACAGGACTAGGGTCCTCATCGTTATCGCAATAATCGTATGAAGTGGATGCATCAAAATTAGGCTGGAGGTCCTCATGTAGAATATCAAGGCCGTCGTCCACTATCCGTATCATTACGCCAGAGCCGTTGTACCTGTCCCATGCTGCAGTGACATTCAGATCCACGCCCACGCTATTACCGTCTTGTCCAGTATTGATTAGATGCCATTGATCTGCGATGAGGGGATCATCGGGAATGGTCATCGGAGTAGGTTGTAAACTATCTTGGCTAGGAGCAAAAAGCTCTATTTCCCCAGTTTCCTGCAAGAAATCAAGAGTTTCGAAAGTTATTGAGGATCCTGGGACGGTGTAAACATGATCCAAGAATCTGTCTTGGGCCATCTTGCCGTTTTTCATTTGCTCAGATATCTTGGTGATTTGATCTGTGACTATGACCCATTCACTTGGTACCCCTGAATAGCCGCCATCCTCCAATGGCGCCTGGAGCCTTGCGAATGACCATTGCAAATTTTCTGACATAGAGTCGATAATCGGAGTATGTCGAGCGAATAAAGAATTGGATTCTTCAACTTCTTTTTCGCTGTCCCACTCGGCTTGTATCAATGGTGATTGCAAGCTTATCAGCATTAGTGAGATGAGGAGATAGCTAGACGTCCTCTGGGCGTTCATAGTGGGTATGTAGGACTTCGTTGATTTAACTGTCCTCTGGTCTCGTTAAGTTAGAAGGCGATATACCGAGTGGAGGATAAATCTCATTTTGGATAGTTTATACTCTGGAAATATCCTCTAATTGGCATGATGTGGTGCAGGCGGCAGGATTCGAACCTGCGAAGCACTATGCAGCGGATCTTGAGCCCGCCCCCTTTGACCACTCGGGTACACCTGCACCATCAGGAGGACGCTACCCCACTTGAGTTCAACGGAATCGAGCCTGTTTCAGGAGGGGGGTCAGAGGAATGGTTCAAGGAGCGTTTGCAGAACGTGGAGTCGGGGAAGTTGCGTGGATACGGATGAGCATGATACTCTCTCAGCGAGTGAGCTCGACCGGATTGAGAAGGCTATTTTCGAAGTTGCCCGGCAACAAAGAGGGAAGAGGGTCCCAGTATCTCTCCCTTTTCCCGACTTCTGGGATCGTGCGGTCCACCTGGTTATTCATCTTGAGCAGGAAGCCGATAGGATGCGAAGAGAGGGTGTGGGAAGTGCCAGACTATCAACAGGAATTCGAAGAATGGCGAATATAAGGACGCAGATTAGGAATCTTGCAAATCTTCGTCTAAACGCCCTAACCAGTCATGCAGTAATTGGCTCGCTACTGGAAGGAGGAGGATCTCGCGGAAATGGGAATTCTATTGAGTGGTCGAGGATGGATCCGAAAGAGCGGGCTTTCCACTCAGAGGTATCAAGAGGCGTCGATCGATTCCGCAATCAGGCATCTTGGGATGTTCTGATGGGAATCGAGGAGTCCGGTGTAGAAGAGGCGATTGGAGTTCCCGAGTTAAACCAATTTGAGAATGAAAAGGAATTGGATGGATTGGCTCCTCTACCAGTGCCTGCCCCTGAGAAAGAAGTTGAATGGAATGATCCTGAAATGGATGAGGAAGATAGGATTAGAACGATCGATGACGGATATCCCGAAGCGCCACTGAACCCGATCTCGCAAGATGTCAAGCCAGATTTGGTCAGAATACGGATAATCGAAGATAGTGATGACCCGATAATTGATGAAGAGGGTAATGAAATTCGTATTATTGAGGGTGATTTCCATCTTTGTTCCGCGACTATGAGCGAGACTCTGATCTCAATTGGACTTGCTGAATTAGCAGATGTATAATTCAGGCAATGACCAAAGGCCTTGTGCTGGACTCTTCACAGCATGCCCGGCAATGGCTCAGTGACAGACATCATGATTGAAAGGCTGAGAAAGAATTTCTCAGACGACCCTACTGCTAAAATCGTACAGAATGCTGTTTCGAATGGGCATCTGATAGACGTGGCTCTTGATCGTGATCTAGTTCAAACCATGAATTCTAGTTTCAGCATCAAACTCGATGAATGGTCTGTGACTAATCAGAAATCTAGCGGGAGATGTTGGCTTTTCGCTGCATTGAATCTGTTTAGACCGGGGGCGATGAAGAAGATGAATATCAAGGAGTTTGAATTCAGTCAATCTCATATCCATTTCTGGGATAAATTCGAACGATCAAATTGCTTCCTCGAGTCAATTATTGATCTTGGAAAGGAACCTGTGGAGGATCGTACAGTGCATTTCCTTCTTAGTGACCCTATCGGAGATGGGGGTCAATGGAATATGGCCATGAATCTAATTCGAAAGCATGGCCTTGTTCCAAAGTCGGTATATCCTGAATCGACATCTAGTAGTGCGACGAGATGGATGAACTCAAGTCTGAGGGATTTGCTGAGATCTTCTGCATCTGAATTGAGGAAGATGATCTCTGACGGTTCACCCCTCAGTGAAGTTAGGTCCAGGAAAGAAGATCGTATTGCTGATGTATGGAGACTCCTATGCATGCATCTTGGTACGCCGCCGGAGTCATTTGATTGGCAATGGAGGGACAAAGATGGAGATTTTCACCGAAAGGGCGTGATGACGCCGAGTGAATTCGTTTCAGAATTCGTAGATATCGACTGGGATGATTTTGTTTGTCTTGTTCACGATCCTAGAAATGAGATGTACAAAACATACACTGTGGACAGGCTTCAGAATGTTGCAGGCGGCCCTCCAGTTATGTATCTCAACATCCCAATCGAAGAAATGAAGCGGATTACCATGGAGATGCTTGAGCAAGGCACGCCAGTTTGGATGGGTTGCGATGTGGGTAAGCAGATGCATAGGAAGCGTGGTCTTTGGGATTCTCGTCTGTATGATCTCCAATCGCTATACGGTTTTGAATTTGGGATGGACAAAAAGAATAGATTGGAACATGGACAGACGGTGATGACTCATGCGATGCTTTTCACAGGCGTGGATATTGTAGATGGATCCCCTCGAAGATGGAGGGTAGAGAATTCCTGGGGTGCGAAAGATAGTGGGGAGAAAGGATTCTACACTATGAATGACAGTTGGTTCGATGATTACATGTTCGAAATAGCAGCTCCACGTGATTTACTGAATCAAAAGATGGCCTCTGGTTTGGAAAGCGAACCTGTTATTCTTCCAGCATGGGATCCAATGGGATCTCTTGCTAGAGTAAATGAGTCTTGACGCTTGGTCAAGCAAGGTTTCTGAGAGAAAGTTCGATCGTGACTGAATCAGGAATTGGGATTCTTAGTACGTTTCTCAATGCAGTCTCATCCTTGGCAGTGTTGGTTACTAGCTCAAGCAGTCTCTTGTGTATTCGCATCTCCCAATGATCGTAAGTCTCTGACCCTTCACCTGAGGGTGCTTTCCTGCACGGTACAACCAGTCTTCGAGTTGGGAGTGGGATCGGGCCCCTTAGCTTAACTCCGGATTCGTCGGATATTCTCTTTATCTGAGAACATACTATATCCACATCTTCGTGGTTTTCTCCGGTCAGTTTGATTGTGGTGACTACTGGCATCCAGAGTACACCCCAAACCTACGAATCACGCTTTCTTCTCGATCTTGGCGCAGACACCTGCAGCCACAGTCTTGCCCATGTCGCGAATTGCGAATCTGGAAAGTTCGGGGAAGGCATCTTGCTGCTCAAGGGCCATCGGCTTGGTAGGCTGGAAGCGCACCAGAGCTGCATCGCCGGACTTCAAGAATGCTGGAGTCTCTCCAGTCTTGAGATCCTTAACGAGTTCCACGAACCTGACAGCAACCTGTGCGGTGTGTGCGTGGAAGACTGGTGTGTATCCAACGCCGACGGCCTTTGGTATATCCATTATCTGGATGTTGCCTAGGAAGGTCTCGTCATGTCGAACGTATGTGGGGGGGTTATCCTGGTATCCTGCGATGTCTCCACGGCGGATGTCAGTTACAGCGAGGCCTCTGACGTTGAATCCGACGTTGTCGCCGGGTTCGGCCTTGTCCACCATGGTGTGATGCATCTCGATGCTCTTGACCTCAGCCGACTTCTGGCTTGGGTTGAACACGACTGTCTTTCCTGGATTGAGAACCCCGGTCTCGATCTTGCCGACGGGGACAGTTCCAATTCCGCCGATCTTGTAGACATCCTGGATAGGTAGCCTTAGTGGGCGATCAGTTGGCTTTGGTGGCATTGTGATTGCATCGATGGCCTCGAACAGAGTTGGGCCGTTGTACCATGACATGTTGTCACTCTTGTTGTAGATGTTCTCGCCCATCTGGGATGAGCCTGCGATGAAGTTGATGTCGCCTGGCTTGAATCCGGCCATCTTGAGGAGGTTCGAAACTTCGGTCTTGACCTCGTTGTACTTGGCTTCCTGGTAATCTACACCGCTGATGTCCATCTTGTTGATGTTGACTATCAACTGCGTTACGCCGAGAACTCGAGCGAGGAATGCATGCTCCTTGGTCTGGGCGTTAACCCCGTCATTAGCAGCGACGACTAGTACAGCAGCATCTGCTTGGCTGGTTCCAGTGATCATGTTCTTCACGAAATCGCGGTGCCCGGGAGCATCGATGACGGTGAAGTAATAGTTAGGCGTGTAGAACTCCTTGTGAGCTACGTCGATCGTGATACCACGCTCTCGCTCTTCCTTCAGCCCGTCCATGACGTATGCTAAACCGAATCCGGCCTTGCCTGACTCGGAGGCCAGTTGTTCGTTCTTATCGATTACGTGCTGTTCGATGTGGCCACTGTCTAGGAGTAGTCTTCCAACTGTGGTTGACTTTCCATGGTCGACGTGACCGATGAATACGATATTCAAGTGTGGCTTGCTCTTATCTTCCCATTGTGAGCCCATGTTATACACCTCTATGGTGAGCCGGCCACTTTGGGTCCGTATTTGAACCTCACTCACAGAGAATGGGGTTATGGGTATCGGTTGGAAGATGCGTATCAACGCCGTATTAGCGATACTGCAACTCTATGATGAGTGAGTTGACACGCGTATTGTGGCTCTCATCGTTAGATAGGTCAACGGACCAGGTTCCTGGCTGGAATCCTCGGACGGTGGACCCGGATACGACTTGCCATACGCAGTAATCGTCGCTACCGCACTCCCCTGCATCCCTGTTTTCATTCTCTATACCAGTAGTATTGGTGACTTCTTGATCTTGAGATGTTGTGTTGTACATATACAAATCAAGCCTGTTTGCTGTGGTTGCCCCTCCTATTCCAATGGGCTGATCGTCATCCTCCTGCGGATAATCGAGTTTTACTCTCAGATATCTAATTCGACTTTTACCATCATCGTAATCGACCGGGAAGTCCCACATCATCTCAACGGGGTCCCCAAGACTCCTGTCTATTTCGAAGTTGGACCATGCGCCTCGATAATTGATGTAGATTGTGATTTTGATGCTATCAGTGAGTCCGTTGCTGGATACCACAGTGAGTTGGACTTCGACTGCTCCACCACTTCTTTCGAAGGTTACAACGCCATCCTCCGAACTAGATGCATCGACGTCATTGTCTCTTATGCCATCACCGTCTGAGTCTTCCGAAGTGTCTAGATCCCACTCCCACCTGTCGATGTAATCGATTCCTCCTGCGTCTGAAGAAGAGCCATCGATTTGTACCTCAGTAGTGAATGCGATTGATCTGTCTCCCTCATCTTTATTCTCGTCGCAGACCCATATGAGGATGAACTCTCCATTTGGAGGTTCCTCGCCATCGCAGTCATCCATCTTTTCCACGTCGATTGAGGCGATTGGTTTCTTGGCGTCAGAGTCGATTACTGTGATATTCTTGCTCATTGTGGCTTCGTAGTTGCCATCGGCAACGGTTAGTCTGACCGCATAAGTGCCTGTGCTCGTGTAGACGTGACTTGTGGTCAGACCGGAGCCTAAGTTTCCATCGCCGAAAGACCATGAGAATGTCAGGGAGTCTCCATCAGGGTCCGAGCTTCCAGCGGCACTGAATGTCACTGTGTCGCCCTCTCGCACAGAACCAGAGGGATCTATGCTCATTTGGACTGTTGGGGCTTCATTGAGCCCGAGTGTTGCGAGACATCCGCTGAGAGACGCTATTGCGATGAGGAATGCGATCGTTGTAGCCTTGGAGATAACTCCCATGACCCCTTTCAGAAAGCATTTGAACATGAATCCTGCGATGATTTGGGCCTAGAAATCAAAAAGGGATTGTTGTCTAGACCCTTGGAGCAATTCTTTCTCACTCCATCCGAATGCTTCCGTGATACGGCCGAGCGCTGTAGCAAGCCGCTTTGCATAGTATTCAGCATCATACATGGGCGGCTCTTCCCCCAATTCATCAGTAAGCCAAGCGCTGACCTGCATGGGTGATGACTTGGCATTCGACACGATGTAGCCGACTTTCATTCCGGGTGTGAATCCAAGGCCTCTTTCTATCCTCTGTTTTGCTGCTCTTACGTACGGGAGGCCGTCTTCATTTTTGTATACGCTGAAATCCCACTTGCTCTCCCTCTTGTTCCATTTTCCCTTACATGAGCGACTGATGACGAGATCGGCGGTGTCGATATCGCCTCCTCGGACTCTGTCGATGACCTTTCTCGTTCGATCGACGGCGGACTCCTGTTTTCCTTGCAGGATATGCTCGAAGAGCATGGTCATTGTCGTGGTTAACAGTCTGAATGAATCCGTCCTCCTAACTTCATAACCCCGAATTAGCATCTCTTCTCTTGGCCATACAACTCTTCCAACGTACCTCTTCTTAGCCCCATGAGAGAAAAATGCGGACATGGCTGTCTCGAATTCAAGTTCAGCACCCTCTTTGGAGTATCTCTCTGCGAGTCTGCGTCCAAAATTAATTGTCTCACTCCTTGCTTGCGACCAGAGAGCAAAACTATCTTCAGACTCGTCTGGTTTGTCTATTGGTGCGTTGTCGAGCCCTCTCGTACGAACGAAGATTGAATCTGTGTCTGAATATACCACTTCATAGCCGTCGTTTCCGAGATCCGATATTATTGATCGGATGTTATGGCGCGCCCATTCTGTGATGCTTGCACCGATGTCCTTGTGGGTGAAGCGGTAGAATGCACTTGCGAAGACACCGTAGAATGAGTTCATGAGTATCTTGACCGCGAACTGTAGCCTCTCATTCAGAAAGGCAGCCTGCTCATCGCCCTCGTTCCTGGCTTTTCTGGCTTCAGCCTTGTATTGATCTCGCTGATCCATGAGGTCGGAGAGCAACCTTGGAACGAGGCCCGCTCTGTTCTTGTGCGATCTGTATCTTGTTCCCGTGGAGGGCGAGACCAAATCATCCTCCATATCCTCATGGAAGGCACTGTCCACTAAGGTCGTCGAACAGATGTTATTGGATATCATAATCGACGGATACATCGATTTGAAATCAAGAACTGCTACCCATGACCTGAGTCCCGGTTCGACCTCATGCACATATCCTCCGGCTATTTGTTCGCCTCTTCGCCCCTGACGGGTTGTGGGTACTGCAACGTTTTCTCGATCTGCTAATCGTATCACGAGAGAGTCGATCCACTGACTTGTGGTCTCTGTGGCCGCAGTTGAGAAACTGGTTCTAGCTACGGCTGCAAGGGCTTCCTTCTGCTGTACAGATTGGAGATGCTGAAGAATGTCGAGCGGCAGGTGTGTATCTCTGAGGCAGTAACGAATCACCTCTTCCGGCCTCGAAGCCCATTCTTCATCCATACGGCTAGAGTCGACATCGAGTTTTCTCCTATCCTCGTCTTCTGGCCAAATCAAGGCAGTTACAAAACGAAGTGATTCTCGTTCTGGCCTCAAGGTCTGACGAACCTGCCACCATGCATCCATTGGGACTCTTCCGGAGATGTTCCAAGTACGATTCTGACCTCTGTTGGGGATGATTCTTCTCGATTTCTCATCGAAGGGGACCCTTCCCCAACCGAACAGATCTGACCTCTCATCTTTCTTGGCCAGTGCCTCGGTTCTTTCTAGGATACGTGGTAAATCGAAATTGTCTATGTTGTATCCAGTGATAATATCAGGATCTTGTTCCCTCACAAGCTGGCATATTGGCTCAAGGATCTCTGTCCTTTCATTGCCTCTGTAGACGTGCTCGGTACGTTCACCGGCTCTGTCTATGACAACGGCGGCGCAGAGGATTTCATTTGTCGCTATACTGGTCTCAAGATCTATCGAAAGAGTCACGAAAGGCGTCTGGAATGGTTCGCATGTCTCAAGATCTTCTGCCTCACAAGACATCACGATGTCTACCGGATAGAGTCCTCTCCCCCCCACCTGGAGTATGTTCTCAAGAGCATCTTCAGACTCTGGAGAGAGTTTTCTGACTTCTTCCGGTGCCCTAGCATCTGCATGGAGTATCTGGCCTTTAGCACGGATATGCGGCCCCAGATCTA
>Ga0115013_10002175_pt1 | contig 10977 bp, 4 predicted proteins | sample SouAtlMetagenome_2_FD_88686 | JGI IMG/M metagenome (GOLD analysis project Ga0115013, IMG submission 88686) | Marine eukaryotic phytoplankton communities from Atlantic Ocean - South Atlantic ANT15 Metagenome | ecosystem: Environmental > Aquatic > Marine > Oceanic | place: South Atlantic Ocean...
GAAAGACTAGCTAAGGAAGAAGCTGAGAGAAAGGCCAAGGAAGAAGCTGAAAGACTAGCTAAGGAAGAAGCTGCGAGAAAGGCCAAGGAAGAAGCTGATAGAAGGGCCAAGGAGGAAGCAGAAAGACTAGCTAAGGAAGAAGCTGATAGAAAGGCCAAGGCAGCAAAAGCAGAGAGACTGGCAAAGGAGGAAGCTGAAAGACTAGCTAAGGAAGAAGCAGAAAGACTAGCCAAGGAGGAAGCTGATAGAAAGGCCAAGGCAGTAGAAGCAGAAAGACTAGCCAAGGAGGAAGCTGATAGAAAAGCCAAGGAGGAAGCCGATATAAAGGCCAAGGAGGAGACTGAAGAACCAAAACAATTTGATGCCAAAATGAGAAAAAAAATGATTGAAGAGGAGCTGGAAAGACTTGTGAAGCAAACTAATGAAACTGAATTGGGCGAAGATGATCCCATAGACGAGGATTCGTTAGAGGCTTTGAAGAAGGGTGCAATGAAAGTTTGTTACCTCAAGAAGTATTATGATGTGATGAAGGATGAATTTATCTACTTTCCTTCTGTGGCCAAAACATGCCTCGATTACACTCTGATTGAGGAGGCTGAGAAATTTTACTTTGAGGAAGAAGATGAATACCCATCCGATATTTCAGCTGGTCTGCGAAGTGTTGCAGTTGCCATCATCTCCGAAACTGAAGATGATGATATGGATGAGGACTATATGAATATGCTTGCCCAAGATGTTGAAATTTCGGAAGAGGCAGAAAGTCTAGCCAAGGAGGAAGCTGATAGAAAGGCCGAGGCAGCAGAGGCAGAAAGACTAGCCAAGGAGGAAGATGAAAGAAAAGCCAAGGCAGCAGAGGCAAAGAGACTAGCCAAGGAGGAAGCTGATAGAAAAGCCAAGGAGGAAGCTGAAAGAAAGGCCAAGGCAGCAGAAGCAGAGAGACTAGCCAAGGAGGAAGCTGACAGACTAGCCAAGGAAGAAGCTGATAGAAAAGCTAAGGAGGAAGCCGATAGGAAGGCCAAGGAGGAAGCTGATAGAAAAGCCAAGGAAGCCGAAGCAGAAAGACTAGCCAAGGAGGAAGCTGAAAGAAAAGCTAAGGAGGAAGCCGATAGGAAGGCCAAGGAGGAAGCTGAAAGAAAGGCCAAGGCAGCAGAGGCAGAAAGACTAGCCAAGGAAGAAGCTGAAAGAAAGGCCAAGGCAGCAGAAGCAGAGAGACTTGCCAAGGAAGAAGCTGAAAGAAAGGCCAAGGCAGCAGAGGCAGAAAGACTAGCCAAGGAAGAAGCCGAAAGGAAGGCCAAGGCAGCAGAGGCAGAGAGGATGGAAGAGGTCAAAAGCAAAACTGCTACTGAAGATCTAGAGATGGAACAGGAAGTAAAAGAAGACGTCAAAAGTACATCTAATGACGTATCCGCATCAATAGCTGCTGCGAAAAAGAAAGCCGAAGCTCGAAAGAAAAAGAAGCTCGAAAAAGAAGCAGCGAAGCAGAGGGCTCGAGAAGAGAAAGCTTCAAAAGAAACTGAAATAGCAATTACGAAGTCTTCTGACACAAAGACTGAGTCCATTAAAAAGAATGATAATGAAGACGCTACAAAGAATGAGAAAGCCACAGACAAGGATGTTCTTACTATCGAGACAAAACAGGCGACTAACGACGAAGTTACCGATGAGTCGGATCAATTAGATTCATCCGGGCAGGAAAAGGATGCAATTCAATCTGAGATGGCAGGCAAGTCAAGGTTGGCAGCCTGGGGAGCCAGGGCCAAGAATTTGAAGGATCGTGTTGTCGAAAGTGCAAAAAATGAAATTGGAAATAAACAATCTGTGGAAGACGTAGATCGAAACGAAGAACCTAAAATGGGGCTCGCCGGTCGTGCGATGAGTCTCAGGCAACGTTTCAATCGTGCAACAAGTAGCAAAAGTGATGCGACCGTTGAAAGTGACATTAATACAGAAGCAGCAACTGTTGGTGCGGACAAAACTGCCTTTCCAAAGGTTCTTTTCAACGATGGCGGAGAAGGTGGATCTGAGAAGGAGCCAGAGATCGGTTCCATTTAAGTGTTCAATGCAATTTATTGAAGTTTACTCATTGTTTGTGTGAATTTTCAGGTTTCAAACGTATGACGTACACCACCGTGACATATAATAATCAATGTTATTCCAACTTGATTTGTTAGGACATTATTTTTTTATGAGCATATTCCCACAGTGTAACGGCCATTCAGTCACGGTTACTGTCAATTGGCACTGGACTAAGGTAGTCCTATTCTAATGTAGTTCCGATCAAAAAATTTGATTTTTACGCCTCCGATCTCTGAAACAAGCCGTTAACGCGCCGACCGAGCAAGAATTGAGAGGACTGCTTTAAAATTCCTTCTTCACAAAATGTTTCGACTGCATCTTGAAAAACTGAATCGTGATGGAGGATTGTCAACACCGAGCATCACTTCCGTCATTGCCGCTATCTACAATTGTTGTATATCAACAGTCGGGTCTGGAGCCTCTCAGTCGTCCGCGAAACAACGATGGTACGAGGTCGCATTCACGTCAAGCCAAACAGATAGCACGAGGTATGTGTGACAAATCTGAATATGTAATGTATGAAACATCAAACTTCGGCTCACTGCTCAATTCCTAACGAATTTTCGTTCAATTGTAGACCTTGATCGTGTCATAAAACATTCCGAACGATGTCAAGTTTTACGAAGAGCAATTTGCCTTTTTTCCCACGACAGTGTCGAATATCACGACTATGAAATCAGTTTGAGTCTAGACAAAACACTTTATCTAAAACTGGGATATATGCTCACTGCTGAGCAGATTATTTCAACAGAAGTTGTTCTGATTTGCAAATGTCTGATACAAATCTTAAAATGCTCTGCTGCCAATCGACTAACCTCATTTTGGCACGTGAGCGCAACGGAGGTTCTTCCATTGCTAATACAGCTCTGGGAAAAAAGTGCTGAGATGAAAAATGAGAGCAACCGCCAATCATCGGAACTTGATGATGGAATTGTATCCATTGTACGATTATTGCGAGTTTTTTCAAAATTGACCCCAGCAAAGTCTTACTTTATAGGTATTTCGGAAGGAGCCTTTCTCGGAAAGTTACTTGTGAATATATCCGTGTTAATCAACGAACCTCCCACAAACATTATGTGGGAATATCTTGGCTTTGTGAAGGATCTAACATTTCGATCAGGAATAGACGACAAAAGAACATTATTGCAATCAAACAAAGGAATTCTGTTCAACATTCTATTATTTTCTTTCGGACAAACAAATGGGTTTCAAGAACAATTTCAAAATTGGTGCACTGCTGTGATTTGGAATCTGGTATTGGACCCTCTTATATGCCAACTTTTTTTGTCCAAAATCATTGGTAATAAGAAACACGTCGGTAACATAATTGTTGAAGGGCTTCTTCAAGTACTGATGCAACACTCCACCACGAGCAAAAATTCGGAATTGTCCCAAAAGATCAAAAGAAATGCAACAAGTGCACTTGGAAACATTGTTTCGGATTCCAGCAACCATCCAATTTTATTCCAAGACAAACGTGAAGATCAGATCTTTAATTTGATTTTACAATTATTGGTTGTCGCTCGAGAAGATTCCGACCCAGTGATAAGGAGACGAGCTATGCGTACCGTCAGGTGCTTGGCATGCTCAATGGGCGTACAGTCGAGAAAATTTGTTCAAGGAAAAACTCTATCTTCTTCTTTGGTCGATATTCTCTCGCAAAAAGAAATGTACGAAAATCAAAATGATCATGATGTGCTAGTGCAGGCTTGCCAAACAGTCATCGCACTGAAAGAATCAATCGGAGTTGAGTCTTTGATTCACATACAGACAGCGCTAGTGCAACGAATAGAATATACAACGGACGCTAGCATAATACCTGCAACTATACGATGTTTGTCTGAATGTATCAGCACGGAGAGTAATTGTGTCTCTCCTTGTTTTTCGATCAAATTTTGGAACAATATTGAAAGATCTGTTTCAATAAATTCGAAAATTCATGCTGCTGTGTCCGATCTACTCATGGCTATCGCAAAGTTGGAGAAACGACTAGATCTTATCGAAAGCCGAAATTTAAGTAATCCAAGCATTTTGACGAAAAAACCAGTCGTCAACGCGATCACGACAATGCTTTCAGAGTCTGATACTTCGCAAGAATACGCACGGAACCAATCTTTAGAAATCGTTTCAATTTTAATGGAGAATGAAAGCAATAAGAGACCATTGGCTGAAAATGATAAGTTATTGTCAGGCTTAGTAGCCCTCTGCCTCTTGCAACCGGGTTTAAAAACCAAGGATTCGGCAAAAAATATTATTTTACAACTGGTTCCAGAAATATGAGATGATATGCATATTACTTTAGGTTGGTAAATAGTGGGGTTGGAATTCCGAGAAACTATTTTATCGAGGTCAAAATATACTCTTGAGGCTCTGCGAGTTTCATTTGTAAGGGCATTTTCGATGCCAACATTTCTGAGACCTGAATTGTAACTATCTAAAATTGCTTAGATGCATAAAGAGATTCAAATATTTTATAATTTTAAACTGTTTTGCTTTTTTCCTTTTAATTACTGAATGGATACAATATATTGTTTTCATTGAGTCGGTATTTCTTCTGCTTTTGCAGCATCGTCATGATTCTCCACGTGCTCTAACCGATATTGCAATCTTTGCTTGCAGGGTCGTTTTGCAACTGGAATGCATTCAGGTTCGGCAGATCTACCTTCAATGTGCACAATACTTCCGCTAGCAAGTTCGCCGCTTATGAGCATGCGGCTTAGTTTAGTGACAACTTCTCCCTCAATATATCTTTCCACTGGACGAGCGCCAAATGACGCATCGCGCAATGAGGCATCGACTATGACATTCACTCCACTTTTTTCCAATTCAACTTTGACACCTTTTTGTGTAAGACGGCGCTTAATACCCCGCATTGTCTTGTGGACAACCTTTTCAAGTTCACCAGTTCCAAGGGAATTAAACATCACAATAGCAGAGAGACGATTCAAAAATTCTGGTGCAAAAGTACTTCTGACGTTCTTCATGACTTGGTTGTGAGCGATTTCCTTTTGGTGCTCGCTTGTGCTTTCAGTGAGCCCAAGCAAATATTCTGCTCCGATATTGCTCGTCAAAATAACTACTGTATTGGTAAAATCAACAGTCCGCCCCCTTGAATCAGTGAGTCTCCCTTCATCCAGCACCTGCAGAAGAATAGTGAGCACTTTCGGATGAGCTTTTTCTACTTCATCAAGAAGGACTACTGTGTACGGTTTCCTGCGCACAGCTTCGGTTAGTTGCCCACCCTCTTCGTGCCCAACATAACCAGGTGGAGCACCAATAAGTCTTGCAATAGAATGCTGTTCTTGGTATTCGCTCATGTCGATACGGACCAAATGGCGCTCATCCGCGTCATATAGTTCGGTGAAAAGTGCTTTGCTCAACTCTGTTTTTCCGACTCCTGTTGGACCTAGAAAAAGGAAACTACCAACTGGTTGGCTTTCTCGCGACAAACCGGCCTTGGAGCGAAGAATGGCATCCGTCACCTCTCTTATGGCTGGGTTTTGTCCAATAACCCTATGTCTTAGGCGCTCATCCAAGTGCAATAGGCGTTGCCTCTCTGTCTGGCTCAGCTTGGAAACTGGAATACCCGTCCAACGAGAAATCACATTAGCAATATCCTCGGGCGAAACAACTTCATCCACGATACTTTCGTCGTCTTCGTCAATGTTTTTATTGGCTCTGCGCTCAGAATCTTTGCTCTCCAATTTGGCTAAGTGAGCTTTGATGTCTGGGATGGCGCCATACTTCAAGTCGGCAGCTCTCTCATAATCACTCATACGTTCTGCTTGTAGAAATTTTGCTTCGAGGGTATCAAGCTTTTCTTTGACTTGCTTCAGCTCATCAGCATGACCACGCTCAGCTTCCCATTTGACATTAAGAGGTGCAAGAGTTTCTTTAAGATTTTGTAATTCTTTTTGAAGCTCTTTTTCGCGTGCCTTTGATTTACTATCTTTCTCGCGTTTGAGAGCCGTTGCCTCAATCTCAAGTTGTAGAATACGTCGCTCAAGTTGGTCAATTTTTTCGGGTCGACTGTCCAAGGTAGTACGCTTAGCAGCAGCCGCCTCGTCCATCAGATCTATACTCTTATCAGGATTGAATCTGTTGGTAATATATTTGTTTGATAGTTCTGCGGATGCTACAAGAGCAGCATCGGAAATCCTCACACCATGATGCGTCTCGAATCTGCCCACCAAACCACGAAGCATCGAGACTGTATTTTCTACTGTTGGCTCTTTGATCGTAACCTTTTGAAAGCGTCGTTCAAATGCCGAATCCTTCTCAATGTGCTCACGATATTCATCGTTGGTTGTGGCACCTATCATTCTAAGCTCTCCTCGAGCAAGCATTGGCTTCAAAAGATTTGCTGCGTCCATCGGGCCATCAGTTTTGCCGGCTCCGAGAACCAGATGTATTTCGTCAACAAAGACGACTAGCTTGCCCTCAGCGCTCTTTATTTCATCTAGAACTGCTCTTAATCGTTCTTCAAATTCTCCTCTATACTTGGCTCCTGCTATCATTGCTCCAAAGTCCAGAGTCCTAACCCGTACCCCCTTCAATGTTTCGGGTACATCTCCTTCTAAAATTCGACGAGCCAGACCTTCCACGACGGCTGTTTTCCCAACCCCCGGCTCGCCTACCAAAATAGGATTATTTTTAGTTCGTCGTGATAAAATCTGTACTATTCTACGGATTTCCTCATCTCGTCCTACAACAGGATCTAATTTTCCTTCCTCTGCCATTGTCACTAAATCTGAACCATATTTTTCTAGTGATTCGTACTGATCTTCGGCTGACGCTGACGTTACTTTTCGACCCTTTCGAATTTCATCGATTGCAGTCTGCGCGGCCTTTTTCGACAGTCCAGCTTCACTGAAAGCCTTTTTCACTGTATCTTCGTCGAATTCTGCTATCAATAGATGGTCCAATGCAATCAATTCATCGCCGTTACCTGCAGCGGCAGTTTTCGCTCGGTTCAAGAGTTGTGCCAGAGCGTGGGATGGACTCGCTTCTATTGGTAAAGGGGATTGCGATGGACGTTTCAATATTAATTTTTGTAAATTACGTCGTATTGTTGTAATGTAATCACCCCCGGAGGCTCGTTGGCAGACCCGGGCGCCGATGGAATCATCGCCCTTAAAGAGGACGACGGCTAAATGCATGGGATCGGACGTTGAATGTCCGTTATCTCTGGCCAATATCAAAGCATTTTCAATAGCTTTTTGTGTTGCATCCGTCATGGTTCTATGTTCCGACATCGTTTCGTGTTACCTGGTGCGATAAATTATTGTGATGATCGTTTTCAGTTGACGATAATTTATTTTGTGAGACAAAGCTTTTGATTCTGGAAGGACGCCGTCAGGAAAGTTGTTCGACCCCCTCGATTCTTTATTGTTCTTCTTTGTTCTCCGATCTTCGAAGAGTTTTGGCAAGACTTGGAAAAATAAGGAGGGTGAGTCGTGCCAGCGCACTTGATGGCAATTGAGATTCTTGGCTCCCAGATGATTGGCTTGCGTCGCCAGATTGGTTGTTGGCCAGCCTGGGCAGACTGCTTGGCTTCTGTCGTCAACCAAGCCGACCAGCTCACCCGGGTTGGTGGCCCGCATGAAGGCACTGGCTGGAGGGAGCGCAGCAGCTGCTGCTGCCCCCCGAGAGGTGTGTCGATGCTGGGGGCCTGCTGGTCTAGATGTGTGCTTTTGGCATTTTGGGGACGATTTAATTGATGCTTCAAATATTTTAATAATTTTAATTTTGGCTTATTGCTCTGATCTTGCTCTTAATGCCATCAATTTCAATCTGAGATACCAAATAGTTCACGCAGTCACTTCTGCATCTCCATAACACTATCATTAACTTTTTGATGTAATCATTCTCGTAACCTTCCAAAACTACGACAAACGATCCGACGGATAATTGTCTAATTTTTGTAGCAAAGCCTTCAGAAAAATCTTTGTTTTGAACCGTTGGACCTTTCAAGCACATTTCAAAATCTTGAAGGCTAGCAGAAATTTTTCTTTTTGTCATGTGAGGTGCCACAAAGTGAACACCTTCTTGAGCAACTCTATACCCAACATCACAGTCCTTGTTGTTTCGTGTGAAAGCTTTCAGACCGGAATTAATGACAGTCACTTTGTCTTGAATTCCTTTGTCGATTAGTTCTGATCTAATTGTCCTTGTCATAAAATACAAAACTTTACCATCACCACCTGAACGGATCATGTAATTACTTTCCTCAAAACTTTCATCATCAAGACCATAAAAATCTTTTAGTGGTTTAAATACATGTTCCGGGACAGGGACAAAATCATCGTTTCCCATCGTTTTATTCTTTTTATGATCATCATCTTTCGTATCCAATTTACCAGCAGAATCTTCGAGCTTAGCCTTCTTCATGTTTGGTTCGCGAGTTTCATCGGTCTCGGTATCTTTTGAGGCTGGGCGCTTTTCAGTATTATTACATGTGGCTTCGATATCGTTTTGAAGAATTTCGAATCTTTTCCTGACTCTTCTATTCAACGGTGCTACTTTTTTCAAAAGTGCAACGAAGAATCCACCTGTGTTCATATCTTGTGGCAAAATACGCATGCAGTGCTCCAGTTTGAACTTTGTGATTTCCTCGGGAGTAGGAGGAAAGCAGGAAGCACGAATTCTCTTACGCATTAACGGAGGGACCTCTTCATATGATGAATATTCAACCATACCCGACGATTTGACCAACATTCTCAATTCTTCTTTATCATCCATCGACTTGGGCTTGAACTCAGTTTTACTCGAAACAAATTTAGCTCCATCTTCGGGGCTTTTCTCTGATTCTTCCGTGACATCTTGTACTTTCTTTCCATTTTCTACTTCGCTTTCTATTTTGTCGTTGGTCATATCCCTGTTCTTCTCTTCCCATTCCTTTCTTCGAGCAATCATCTTTGCATTATTTTTTTTCTTAAAGTTTTTTACTTCTCGCGAACTCTTCGTCTCTGCAAGATTCATCCAGCTGGATACACCCGGCCGTGATACTAAGTTTTCAAGGCGAGACTTGCGTTCTACTAATTCGAGAGATCCCTCTGATAAACGCAATAATTCTGCAACTACAGCCTCGTTTTCAATAGGGTTTATTGAGCAAGTTGAATAACAAAGGTATCCACCAACCTTAGTTGACTGAGCCCCCCGTAATGCAATGGCTAATTGAAGTGGATGAAGAGCATAACCATTTAGTGCATTCCAGTTCTTCCAAATCCCTGGGTTTTTCCGAGCTGTTCCATCGCCCGTGCATGGAACATCACATAATACCCGATCGAATAAACCCTCTGGCGAGTCATCGCTCTTGGAAATACTGTTATCGCGCAAGAGAGGGAAGAATCGTGCATCGCAACTAGTTATGAATACAGCAGGACTGTTAATACGTCTCATTTGGTGGACAAGCATATAGGCTCTCTTGACGTCGGAATCGTTTGCTACAACACATCCTTTTGGTTCATGGCAATTCTCTTTCGTGGGCAAATTAATGATTTCAAGAAGTTGAGAAGTTTTTGATCCAGGTGCAGCGGCCATATCTAGTACAAGGTGGTGAGGTTTCGGATCCAAAACGACTGGTGGAATCATCGATACAGCTTCCTGTCTTGTTACGAACCCAGCTTCGGTTTGAATCTTGAGCCAATCATGAAACGGTTTGAGAGCAGAATTTCGTCGAAGTGTCTGTTTGTCTATACTGACCTGGTATGCGTAAGGAATGAAAGAAATCTTTTCAGCCGGAGAAATTAACTTCTTTTCTTTTTTTAGTTCTGGTCGAGGCATTTCGTCAGTGTCCTTTACTTCACTGTCTTGGCCATTTGCACTTTCCTTCATATGCTGTTCCTGTTCTCGATATTGCTGTTCTCTGATAAGCCGCCGTTTCCCTCCTTTAGGTTCAACTTCAATCTCCATCTTTTTCCCGACAAAATTCTCTAATTCGGAGAGAAGGCCTTTTCGTAAATCAGGATCCACGTCGTTCCCGATCCGAAATGCGATTGGCAAAGAAGATTTCATCGCTGACAACCATCTTTGTCGTTCAGCTTCTTTCTCTTCCGCGGTTGAACATGTGATGAAATCGCTACCGTTGGCTTTCTCCGCATCAGTTGCTAAACGGATATCATGAATACCCTGATATGCGTAAAAAGCTTCCATCCGAAAATTTCCGGCCGCAACCAAAGAATAAGGATCCCTCTCTTTGCCCCAATCGGGATTTTTCTTGCTATCCCGAGGCTTTCCTCCCCCACTATGTTTGTTCTTACTTTTTCGTTTCCACTTTCGGCCCATCTTGAATTCTTATAATTGTTATGCGACTCAACTTTTTAAAAAATGATGGCTTTGACATGAAAACTTGAATTAGTGGCTCTCAATCCGAAGCTTCAGCCTGTCATACGTCAAAAAAATAGTAGAGACTAGGATAGTTTTTAATTTAAAGAACCTCGCTGTTTGGTCGCAGAAGAATCTGGCGATGACACACCGTCGGGCAGGATGATGGAACGCAAATTCATCGAGATTCATCGGTCATACTCTGTCTCCCCTTTGAGGGCAAAGAACCCAGGAGGTTGAAGGCTATCTAAATCTGCCAAGTTCAGCTGCATCGTTTGGAAGAAATAGTAATACAGGGTGTGACGAAGTTCTTTTGCCAATAGATCTGATCATGATGATTGTGTCCCGTTCATTAGTGACAAAATCTGGTTTGACAACGTCTACGACCTTTTATCAGACGACTGTTCGTGTTCGCATCGCAAAAACCAATCGATCCTTCTTCTCATGGAGACAAAAGAAAAATACTTCAAATGGTCAAAGACGTTCTTATCGTTCGTCAATTACGTCTGCTAAACGTGATCCGGGATTGGAAGTTACCGGCGTAGTATCGGACCCAAAGGAAGTGGAAGCCCCGAA
>Ga0115013_10002179_pt1 | contig 10975 bp, 16 predicted proteins | sample SouAtlMetagenome_2_FD_88686 | JGI IMG/M metagenome (GOLD analysis project Ga0115013, IMG submission 88686) | Marine eukaryotic phytoplankton communities from Atlantic Ocean - South Atlantic ANT15 Metagenome | ecosystem: Environmental > Aquatic > Marine > Oceanic | place: South Atlantic Ocean...
CATTCTCTGCCTTTTAGATGCCTTTTCCAATCCTGAAAAGTATTTGCTTTTAGTAAATCTAAGCCGAACTCCCAATTAGCAAAATAGTTATGCCAGCATAGAATATATAAATCATCTAAATTAAAATTTATGTAACAAAAGATATCAGACTCATCAAAGTAATGATCATAATCTACAACCTTAGTAAAGTCTTCATTATGAGCACCAAAACTTTCTTTATAAAAATTAAAATCCTTAGTTGATCCTGAAGCAACACTTAAACATCTGGCTAAAAAATTTCCATGAGTGCCTTCAAGAAATAGAATCTTCTCCATTATAGTCCAGCCTCTTTAAGAATATGCTTTACCCATTCAGTATCTGCAAAATAATCTACAAACTTACGTTTCCAAAAGTCAGGTTCTATATACGGAAATATCATTTCAATCTGTTCTGAATTTAGTTTATCCAAAGCATCTTGTCCTGACTTACAATTAAATATTATCCAACTACTAATTCTTCCTGTAGTAATATCTTTAACAATTACATTTGTATTTGCATAACAGAAGTAATGACTAAACACACTATCTTTGTCTTCCGCCCAGGCTTCCATAGTTTTTATACTTCGTTCCAAAGCATCTTTTGTGGCTTCTGTACGTAAATGATTAAACAAGTATTCCTGATATAGTGTATCTTTACACCAGTGATCCAGTTTTTTGTTACTATCAATAACCCAATCAATAAATTTTTGTGTATTGATTGCACGGACATTTGTCATATATCTACCAAATTTTACAAATGCATTATAGTATGGACTTGTACTAAAGTCTGCATATGTTTTGAACTTTGCACTGCCTTGTGTCTTTTCATAGAATCTTAGATATGCCGTCATGCCTAGTTTGACCCCGGGTTCATGTTCTTGCTGGGCACGACGCTTAGGTTCGCAAAGGTGGGCAGCAAGTGTTGACTCCTTGCGAAACTCCTTGCCACAATATTGGCATTTGTAATCCTTTGTTTCCATAGTACGATTTATTATAGCATCTTTTATTATTTCTGTAAACTGTTGATTCATCTTATTGTTTGAATCCACATTTTATAATATTCTTTTATCCATTCATTTACATTATCAAAGTCTGTGTATCCTAAATTATTATAAAATAATTCTATACCATTAAGGGTAGCAACTATATCTTCAAACCAATCTGTATCCCAGATTAAACCAGTCTTACTATACCATTGTACTTCTTTTTGCATACTATGACTAGGCCTTTTACTTAAGAAGTTATTACAGTTTATAAAATGAATTTGTTTTGCAAAAGGAAAAACTTTTAGATTAGCATATCTAGTTTCTTCATCATGACAAACATAGAAAAAATCTTTGTCTTCTTGGTTGCTTAACATAATAGCTGTATCGTTAAATGGTAATCCAACTTCTAACTTGCCTAGTATTGCTCCATGTTCAAGTGTACCACTTAATTTAAGATCTCCTAGTAGTTCGTTACAACCCAATCCTAAATCTTTCCAGGGTCCACTATGCCCACTTAATTTATTCAACAGAAATATTTGCTTTTGTTCTGTTGTATAATCTATAAGATCCTGATGTTGTAATACTGCATGTCTACTAATGCCTAAACAATTTATAAGAAACTTTCCTCCAGCACCAGGCGGGTAACACACAAATATTATTTTATCTGTTTCGTAATTCAAAATAGTCCTCTTGTTTCCCATCTCTACGTAAGTCTAATGTGATACAATGTAATCCACCATCCCAGAAATATCTATGACGCCATGGAATATAAACAGGTTCAATATTATGTTTTTGGAAAAAGTTATTCATTTGTTCATTGTTACTTTGAGTTACACAACAGTGGTGTTTATCTAACATTAAAACATTAACATCAAATACTGTTTCATCTACAAATCCTACCCAATCTTGTAGCCATGTCTCAACAAATTCTGTGAACTCATTATTCTCCTCTTCGCCAGGCAACCACCATTTACCATCGTTCTTATGTTTTAATTTAAGAAAAGGACTAAGTTTGTGCCAACTTTGATCTGGTAAATAACAAACCTCCCAACCTGGAAAACTATCTTTATATTGTTGCACGCCTTCTAAACTAATAATTGCTCCTGGCTTTATTGTATGAAATGATCCGTCGTTATGTCCACCTATATCTAAAAAGTAATTCCTAAACTTGTAATCAGTTACACGATCTATACAATCACTGGCATATTGCCATTTTTCTTTGTCTAAGTCAAAAATATCTACATAAATGTCTTTACCTACCACAGTAATGTTAGGAGCATCTATAGGAAAGATATCATTGTTATCCTCATTGTTAAAATATAATTTATTAAGGTCAACAATATTTTCATTATCATATTCTTGCAATGCTTGAATAATACCAAAATGATCTCCATTACAATAAATTAGTTTATCTCCAGCAACAAATTGTCCGTCCCTTGGTTGTAGTGGTGCTCTTGGTACACCTTGTTCTCCTTGAATACTGCCATCTTGTTCTAAAAAATCTGTAATTTTGTCCCGAGGATTTACTAAAGGTCTAATTACTTCGCAACCAAACTGTTTAAGAACAGTTTCAAAGTTTTGTAAATCTTCTTGTGTTTCATCTGCAATCCTTTGTAGGTTGTATTTTACACTACTGTTTGGCATACTACGAAAGAAATCAGCACCATAACAATCACCAAGCATGACTGCTTCTAGTTTATCCCATTTATTATAATTTAAATACTTACTCGCCATATAACTTTGCTATCTCTTTTAGTTCTTTATCTGTATATAGATTGGCTAACATATCTAGTTCATCGCTTTTTACATGAGGATGGTAACGTTCTACTTCTTTACGTCTTTTGCTACTGTTATTCTTATCTTTCTTTTTATGTCCTACCCATTGATGAAACTGTGTACCCATACCAGGACTGACTGTACATAATAACTGCCACACAAGTTTAGGATGTTTTGCTAGTTCAAAATATGTACAATTTACACGTTGATTGCCAGCCATAAGATAGTATGCTTGTAATTCACCTGTGCCTTTTACTAAACTTACATAACGATTAAGCAAAAATGGTGATAATTGTTTTTGATGCTCAGGAGTAAGACGATCATAAAAAGCATAATCCTTTTTATCAATAGCCGCCAAAACTGTATTCAGTGGCAGTTTATTCATACTTTATTCCTTTAGTTTCAATTACATCACTAAATGCTAACATAAACATCTTTGCATCGTCAAGTTTTTCAAACTCTAACACAACATTTTTAGTTGGATCTTCTATAGCAATATTGTAATCTTTTTTATCTCTATGCTTCAAATATTTTTTTACTCTTTCCCAAACATTTTCCATACCAGCACGTTGTTTGCGAGTAGTCTCAAAATTTACATAAGCACTCCAAACAAACTTTCTATAGTCTATCCTTGTAATTCTACCAGGCTCTGTCAATGTTAACTATTTCGTTTTGTTTGTTTATTTCTTTAGCACAGTAAACACATTTAGGATTTTCTACACCTGTTTCAATTGGTATTGCAAGAATTTGTCCTTGTTTAAGTTTAGGAAAGAACCATTTTACATCACTGTAAATGTCAACAATATTTACTGGCAAGTAGTCGTGTCTAAAGTCTCCTAGTGGATTGAATAGAAAGGCATCAAAACCTCTGTCGTTCAGACTACTAAAATTTAACATTTCTAAATCACCAATATGTCTATCACCAATTAATATTTTCCAATCTACTGGCATGCGAATTTTATGTTTGCCTATTTCTAAGACTACTGCAGGACTATTAAAACTTTCTAAAAATATAAGCGGAATAAAAAAGTAATCAGGATCAGCAGGATTACTATTATCTAGGATAGCAAACCTTAAATCATCAACCTCATCAGGTATATCATTCATTTCGTATGCAGTATTTTCTAATGTTAGTATTCTCATAATTCTTCTACCATATTTCTAATGTCCTTCCGTTACCCATTATTATAGCACAACATGTAACAATATGCAAGACTATCCAAAAGGTTCTCATTGCTAATGCGATCTTTACGTTTTGTTGTGTGATAGGTAAAAACTCGGGCTTGTCATTATCGGTTATGCCTATTGGCATACCAACTGTTCTTGCCCAAGTTCTAAGCCAACGTCTTTGTCCACTCATTTTCCTACAATCTTTTTAAATTTATTCATTTGGTAATCTAACTTGTTTATAAGTTTAGTGTCACAAGTTAAAGTGGGTTTATTAACAGTTTGGAAAACTTTTTGCTTAGGTGGTATAGTTTTGTCGTATTTTAAATTTAAAATTTTTGTTATACCTTCTAAGAATTGTTCCTGGTTGTTTTGTATATCTATGTTATAATTATACACTAAAATTTTACTACTATCAACTAAATTATACCATCTTTCAATTATATCTCCAAAACATAATAGTTTTGTTTTGATAAGTGAGTCAACAAACTCGTCGAAGTTTCTTCCTGTGCCAGTTTGTAGATAATAACTTGTTGCTAATTCAATAGGATCTCTTACAATATAGATGTAATGACTTACTTTTTTATCTAATATTTCTGCAGTACTACTATCCATACTCCAATTATTTGTACTAAAGTCTATAATATCGTTATTAGTTTTGCCCCATTCAACTAAAGTATGAGGTTCTTTTTCTCCAGTATAATTAAAATTATATATTATCTTTTCATAAAGCCAAGTACTAGCACATTTAGGCATACCTAAATAAACAATCATCTATTGATATCCTTATAAAAACTTCTTCTAACTGGATACTTTATATCCCATTGTAAACTTCCGTTAAAGAACAATGTTGTATTGTATGGTAATACATCATCAAGCCAATCGCCTTCATCAACTCTTTTAAAATGATCTATATATGCTTGATCACAAATACTTATTGGTGTATTAAAATCATGTGTAAGTTCCCAAAAATCATCTATAATAATTTTATCTATAAAAATTTTGTTTGTATGATAATTGTATCTCGTAAAATATAGATCAGGATCGTCTCTTCTTATTATTAGTTTTGTATCTTGTGAATGGTTAATATCTACTAGATGTATTGTTTGGTTTAAAAAGATTACTGTTTGTTCAATACTAGTATCACCAAATGATATGGATAATCTTGGATTTGTTTCTATATTAGTCTTTCTAACTTTAATATCTATATTCAAGATATGCCCTTTGCAAAATTCTTCTCTGTAATTTTTAACACTGCTTTAGTAAGCTCATCTAAATCTATATTTTTTATTTCGAAATACTCATTTAATATTTTGTAAATGTATTTTTTATAAAACTCCCAATGCCATCCTGCAACAGGAACTAGACCATATTCTTTTGTTGTACTATATTTTGCCCAATCACTTGAATAATAATTATCATACAAACTTTCTTGTGTAACAAATTTAGTCAAGTCTATACCATAATTGTTTGCATGGTGTAAAGGAATATCATACCCAAGAAACATATGGTAATCAATATCATTATGTTCTAATGCTCGTTGCACTGCACTAATACATATTAAAGTTTTATCTAATTGATATTGATCACTAAAGATATTATCATTAATCCAGTCTTTAATTCTATTATCACCACTAACACTACTAGGCCACCATGCAGGTGCAGTATCTATAGGAAGTCCTTTATCATTTAATACAAAATTTCTTGTATCGTAGGTTTTAATCTCATCTATTATATTCTGAGATTCTATATACAAATCTGTTTTACTATGAGAAGTCCACATTATAATTGCACACTTATACTCTGTGTTCTGTAAGTTCTTAATAATATTATGTGCTAGGAATTCGTTTCCACTTGCAGGTCCACCAATGTTTACATGTTTTAGATCATGTGTTATAGCAGGATACTTTACCCATGTTGGCCAGTATTGAAAACTATACTGGCTTATGCCACACCCTGCCGTGAGTAATTTCATTTCTTTTTATTCCTTACCATACCAGGAGCAAAGTGATCTATTTCACTATCCTTTGTGCTACAACACATACTGCAAATCTTATTTGGTTTACCAAAGTCATTTATAAAAGGGACAATGTCATCTTCTAATCCATATCCTTTATATTCCAGATAAGGTTTCCATGCTTCCTTATCATAACTTTTAAGTGTATTCAAAGTATCACGTAAGTTTCCTATAGGTGCACATTTCCATAGTCTATTGTTATATAGGATAGGATTTCTAGGACTACCACAACTGTTTATACTACCCTGTAAGTCTGTGCTAAGCCAGGGCATCATTTTATTTTTACTATTTTTATATGGCTTTCTAAACTCACCAAACCTTGCACATTGTATATTCAAATTGTCATTTACAAATTTAAGAAATATTACATCTTGATCTGTCTTAGTTAGATTCCAACGTAAATGTTTAGTTGCATCTTTTATTATTTTTAGTAAACTTTTATCTCTATTACTAAAATGGAAACTTATTTGTAGTGTAGCATTTTTAATATCACTTAATAAATTAACATGATCAGGTTTTAAATAAAAACCGTTTGTAATTACTTTAATATGTGTATTAGGAAAGTATTGCCTTGCCGCTTGTACCCAACTACCAAAGTCTGGATTTAGAAGAGGCTCGCCACCAAATAAACATAGTGTATCAATAGTAAGTCTTTTACTCCATTCTCGTAACCAGTCTACGCCTTCCTTAATACGTACACCACCTTTACGATTAAAGTCACTTAAACTAATACAACCAACACAACTAAGATTACATGCATATTGTATATTAACATCTAGGTATTTTAAATGATTAGTAGACTGCCTTAATTTTATCTGCGATTCCATACTTTACTGCTTCTTTTGCACTTAACCAGACATCCTCTGCAGGAAGTAAAAGTTCTCTAATTTTCTTCTCTGTCATGCCTGTACATTTTTTATAGTGTGCAATCATACGTTCAGTTGATAGTTCAAACTCTCTGACACGTGCAAACAGTTCGTGTTCCTTACCACTACTACCCCAACTATATTGATGGGAAAGTATACTTGTATTAGGAGTGAGGATGCGTCTTCCTTTCTCTCCTGCCATAAATGTTAGTATACCACAACTTGCTATAAGTCCTAGCCCAACAGTCTTGATCGGTATTGCACTGCCTTTCATTGTATCAATTAAGGCAAAGGCAGCATGAACACTACCGCCTGGACTATTAATAATTAGTGTAAGTTCTTTTGGTCGTTGTACAGATGGTAAAAGATTCTTTTCTATTATCCATTGTACAATAGGCTTTGTAGATTCAAATGTAAACCCGTCCGCCATATAATAGATACCGCTTTCCCACATCATGCTCCCTGGATCAGGAAGTCCTTGTTTTTTGTCTGACATTATTTCTTACCTTGTCCCCTATATGCTTTATATGATCTTCTTTTATGTTTATTCATTTTACAAACAGAAGGTTTTCTGCCTATACTAGTCTTTGCTTTTGTTGGTTCATGTGCTGATACCGGCCTAAACATTTTTGCCATGGTTGCTCCTTATATATTCCAATCGGCTTTTTCAACCGTAAATGGATAGTTTGCTTCTTTATAGAAGGCTTTACGTTTTGTTAAATGTCTTTTTGCAAATTTGCAAGTGGATGTTATATCCCAGATTTGTACGAAGTCTTTGTCTTCTGCTTTTCGGATGCCTCTTCCAATACTTTGGATAACCCTAACAAAAGACTTACCAGGCTCAACAAGCACAAGATTAAAAATACGAGGAATGTTAATCCCCACCGCCGCCACCCCGTAGGTTGCGATGATAACCTTTCCTGTAGCAGTTGATATCTCGTCGTATTCTGTTTTTCTATCTGCACCTTTTGTACTCCCCGATACGAAGACACTATCTGGTATGCGACTTTCTAGTTCATTACCTGCTGCTATTCTATCAACAAGTATCAGTGTGTTTCCTGTGTCTTTTATGCTATCACATAAACTACTTATATAATCTAACCGACCTTTATCTTCTAATAAGTATTTAAGTTCACTTTGATAGTTAGTATGAACAACTGTATCAATCATTTGTACTATATTAACATGACACTCTGCAAGTACACCTTTATCTTGTAACTCTTTTGCACTTATTTGATTTATAACAGGACCAATACTGCAAACTATTCCTACACTTTCAAACTTTTCTTTTGGAACTGTTCCTGTTAGTCCCCAACGGATAGGAATATGTGACATAACTCCTGTTAATAATGCAGTAAGTGCATCTGCTTTTGCCATATGTACTTCATCAACCATAATGCAAACTACATCTTCAATGAACTCGCCTATGGTTATCGGTGCTACACTATTCTTTGTATTCTTTAATAATATATTTAGACTTTGCCATGTACAGATTGTATGTGTCTTACCAAACTCTTTACGGTCTCCAAAGTATACACCAACATCTAATCCCATGTTAACATAGTCTTCTTCAGTCTGTGTAACCAAACTTTTGTTTGGAACTATAACAATACTTCTGCCATATGGTTCTACACTCTTACTAAGAGCCGCCGTCATTAGAGTTTTGCCTGCACCTGTTGCAATTTCCTGTAGACTTTGTTGATTATTAAGGAAGCCATTAATAGTTTCTACTTGATAGTCTCGAAGTTTTATTGGTGTACCCGCAACTGGATGTCCTTCCGGCCATAATATATCTGCAAATGTATCTTCATTAACAGGCTCTAGTTTAAAATCTGTATCATATTCACGTAAGTCATTAAGTGTAACATCATACCCAAGACTTTCTAGTACAGGCAATATGTCAGGCAATAAATTTATATATGTACTGCCACCTAATTGAAAGAATGCTTTCTTGCCATCCCAACGTCCTAGTTTTACTGACGGTAAATATCTTGCATAAGGAACCTCATACTTAAACATATTACTTAACTTACGTCTAGTGTCTAAGTCTAGTCCTTCTATTTTAACATTTACTTCGTCTTTAACGTGTAGTATTGCAGGCTTCATATAACTTCTCTGCTATCCTTTTATGTCCTTCTTGTAGTGGATGTCCATTAGGACCTTGTTCTGTCTCCCAAGTCCATTCTACAACACCAGTGCTTGGCCAACCAACAAACTTTGTATCATCGATAAGTTCGTAATATCCTTGATTGTCTTTACAGAATTCTTCAAATCTAAGTTGATTATCAAATACATTACACATTATATAATCTATTTTATGATTTTGCAAGAAACTTTGTAATAGAATAACCTGTCTTAACCAACGTCTATATTCGTGTTCTGGATTATTATAAAGTGTGATATATTTTATAAGTTCGTGTCTATAAAGTAATTTGCCTGAACGATCACCACTAAATGTTTTTCCACTAGCACCTGGCCAGATATCATAGGCGCCATATTCATCTGCGTGTTCCTGTCTACCGCAACTTGTCCAGGCTACTACTACCAGTTTAGGTTTGTGTTTAGCAACTGCTTGTATTGTTTTCTTAACAATAAACTCATTGCCTATTCCAGGGCTACCTTCATTTATTAGTTCATAACCTAAGTCATTAGCCAGTAGTGCTGGCCATGCCTGTGTACTAGGATCTTCAAGTTCCTCACCATATGTAAAACTATCTCCCATTGTATATAGGATATTATTCATTCTTCAGGCCCTGGGTTTGGACTAAAGTCATTTGTTTTATCTTTGTCGTATCCGTTTGCAGGATTAAGTTCTTCTGCATTTGGCATTGGTTCTAACTTCTTAGTTATATTGGGCCAAGCATCAGGCCCTGTGCTATGTTTCGTATTAATATCTAACCAATACTGTAATTCACTTGTCATATTTGTATCAGGCACTATTGCATCTGCAGGACATTCAGGTTCGCAGACGCCACAATCTATACATTCATCAGGATTAATTACAATACTATTTTCGCCTATGTAAAAACAATCTACAGGACAAACTTCCACACAATCAGTGAAACGGCAATTAATGCATTTATCATTTACTATATATGTCATGAAATATTTTCTAATAAAGAGAGCGAGTAATTATATTTATAACTACTCGCCCTAGTAAATGAACCGCGTTTGGAGGAGAGAGAGGAGAGAGAGTAAACACGGCTCAATTCATTTAAATCCTTTTCATGCAAGTACTTTCAGCAAGTATCTTCCAATTACTAGGACTAATCTTTGCAAGGTCTGCAACTTTAAGTGCCATTCTTAAACTTACCTCCCTAAACTTGTTACAGTTATCAGCAATAAAGTCAATAACTTCTGCTTGTAATTCTTTGCTCATATCATAACCTTTAAATAGATCACCTTTATTTGCAATTTGTTTTACTCTGAGAATCTTATCTCTCATAGTATCTAATGTAAGATCCAAGTAATGACATCTACTCTGTAGTGCCTCAAGGTGATCTTGCAACTTCTTACTTCTAACATTCTCAAATTTAATGTTAGTAATAAAACAAGCACTACCTTTAAACTCAAACTTATCTGGGATACCTTCGCTTCTTAGTTTATTACTTTCTGCATTCCAATAAATCATTCTCTTCTTGCCACTATCCAGTGCAGCCTTAAGAATGTTTAGTGCGAGGTCATCCATTAATACACTATCACAGTCATCAAACACTAACACATTGCCTTTGTCTGAGAACTCATATAACTTTGCATAAAGTCCTAGTGCAGTCATAGCACCTTTTACAACTTCATACTTTCTTCTACTACCAGCCATATCACCAAATAGACTGCTCTTGTTTAGTTCTTCTTCAACACCATAACTTTTACCAACGCCTGGAGGACCAGTAACAATTAATGCTCTAATATCACTGTTTACAAGCGACTTAGTCATCTGATCTAATATCTCAAACCTTGTACTAATTTCTGCAATTCTTTTTGCATCTTGTTCTGCAGTAAACTTAGGCTCTGCTTTTGCAACTACGTCTGCCTTAGCACCTTCCTGCACGTTAAAACTATCCTGCTCAACAAACTTTATATCTTCAGGAGTGTTTACTGCAACACGAATTTTTGTAGCCTCATCGCCAAACCTACAACTACCATTAA
>Ga0115013_10002181_pt1 | contig 10975 bp, 6 predicted proteins | sample SouAtlMetagenome_2_FD_88686 | JGI IMG/M metagenome (GOLD analysis project Ga0115013, IMG submission 88686) | Marine eukaryotic phytoplankton communities from Atlantic Ocean - South Atlantic ANT15 Metagenome | ecosystem: Environmental > Aquatic > Marine > Oceanic | place: South Atlantic Ocean...
TTCCATCCGTTGTGATCTGCCTTAAATAGTTGACTACGCCCTTGATTCTTTGCAATTTCTTTGAGCCTATTCAGTTCTCCTGCAGAAGCTGCTTGATGGGAATTTAGATTTCCAAAAACTGATTTGTACGATTTTGGATATAAATCCTTGTTGTATTCGAAGTAAAATCGTTGGTCGTATAATGCGTCATATTCTGGCCATACATAATCAGGGGTCTTACGAAATGCTGTCGCTTCTGGATTCCTGTCTTTTGGTGCCGTCTTTCTATCTTTATCGATCATGCCACTTTGTGCCTTACCATGAAGCACTTTGAGTGTTGGTTTGCTTAGTTCCTGCTCCAACGCCTTTTCAAAAGCGACTTTGCTGTTTTGGTTTCTATCCTTCATAGCTGTGCCTGAGTAATGATCACCAGTCGATTGTGCGTGTCGAAGGGTGTGATACAGCGGTTCAAAATGCACGAATAAACTTCCATACGTCGCTCCTTCACCGCTGAGAGGATATGGTCTCCCATGTATAATGGATGCGCTTTCGTATAGAATCATTTCTGTTGGTTCTGATGTCAAGTTATGGGCTATCCCATCGTGCCCAATAACCTCGAGCACCCATGGTTCGGAAAGATTTTGTTGAAAGACGTTAATAATCGCCGAAGAGACCAGAGGAAGCCTGTCCACATGAGGAGCCAAGATCGCTCCTTCTGAATAGGTCCTTATACCATCTGAGGTTCGGATATGAGGTTGTTGCCAAGCAAAAGTATTTTTATTAGCAAAAAAATATTGAGGATTTGAAACACATTACATCCAAGGTCAGATTCAATTGTTGATAGACAAAGACTTACAAGCCGAAGTTAAAATCAACTTTTGATTCGTCCACGATTCCAGTACCTCCTTGATGGATTGAATTAGGGTATTATATTCTTCAGTTGATAAAGGGTGGGGGACATCCTGACGACCAATATCTAGCAACGATGTGGGAGCTAGAAAGAGAATGTTTGTGAGATTTGATGTCAAAATTTTTATGACACAAAGATCTTGAAGACACTAAACAGATGCGCCGCTGTGCAGAAGCAACTCGCAAGCCAAACACCAAACTATCAAAAGCCACAAGAAAAACACACCATTCCAGCTATTCACAAATGTATTTCCAGGGTTCCAAAACTCTGGCCAAATGAAACGTTTATTCTTTTCCCAAAATGTTCTCAAAAGATGAACGACTCTTGTTGGAGTGTTTACCTTAGCATATCCTGCATGAGTGTAATTTTGCATATCTTTTGGTTGATTGAGATTCATATCTAGACGATCTTGCTCCGCGTGGTTGCAAGCGATATAGAATTGCTTGTCCATTCCTTTACTTTCCACCTCTCCCGTGCCTTTTCGCTGATAAAGGCCATCTGCTCGTTTTTCATAGTTCGCATACCCCTGTTTGTAACAGCCATCCATGAAATTTTCATATTGTTGGTTGCCGATATCATGCTGCATGGGCCATGAGTCATCTACTCCGTGTACCTTGACATCAGTGTCAACTCTCCCCGAGTCTGTTCGAGTTTTTATTTCAGATTGCTCGGCAACAGATATCATCAGCAACAGTGATATACCCATCCAGAAACAGGATGTAAGATACGGCAAGCGTGACATAACCCCAAAATAATTTGTGTTCTCTCAGTAGATGTTGTAGAGTTGTGTGGTATCGTTGATCTATCTTCTCTCGACTTTTCAGCAGAGGTCTTTCGTCAACATTGTTTTGTCATTTCATTGAGATGATATCCGTTTGCGAAAAAAGAAAAAAGTGGCATTTAGTTGACTGCCCGTCAACCGTCTCGACATTGCAGCAGGTCCGATCAATCATCATTAAAACAGTATCAATGATATAGCACAAACTAACAATATTGTTTCATTGTTAGAAAGAATCAACCAGTGCTTTCAAACCATTCCATCCCAAAAATCACAAGTAGAACAAAGGTAACCAAAGTGCGGTAATAATAGAGCAACCATGGCCGATCAAAATGCCAATCTGAAGGGCTATTCCTACCAGGAAATGTCAAGTAAGGTCGAGAGGGCCGATCGATCACTCATCAGGTCGCGTGCCCACGAACCAACCGGAGAGGTTGAGTCCTTGAGAGGCCGTACTGATGTCGGGCGAATGGGAGATCGGTTGTCTGGTAGTGGAGGAGGACAAAATCATGCTCGTCCATCAGAACTTTTACGAGATCAAAAAAAGAAGAAGAAATCCAAAAAGGAGCAAGAACCTGACTATCACAACACTCGACGATCTGACAATGTTGCAGTGTCTAATGGATCGCAAAGCATTCTTGAATTGGATAACATGACTGGTTATGAACCAACAACGCAAATAGCACGAGCTGCCTACAAGACTATACTGGTAAGTCACGGTTTAAAGAGTTAGAATAGAACAATATTTCACACCGTTATCTCACTCCTTATCTGCTTGCTCTACTCTCTTTTGACATTAATGTTGTTTGCCAATTTATGCTCTTAATCATCTTTTACTATGAATAGACCACAATTGGTTCGAAAATGTTTTTGGGCAACCAGCCCTCTTCTGTCTTGCGGGGCGCCGCTGAAGAAGTCATTAAAATCCTGAAAGATGGCAGATTGAAAGATCCCGAACGGCACAATGAAATTTCCTTTTTATTGACTGGTAAAAAAGCAGTCAATACCAGCAGAAATACTGGCATCGGAGGCATGAATGCTGAAAAATACGCTGAGTTTGTACGACTGGGGAAACAACTCGATGATTACGACGAACTTCTCAAACAGGGCGATGGCGGTACTAGAGCCAATTCGAACAATCCTAATGGAAACAAGGATGGTATCGATGACGAAATGGGAGTCGCCGTGGTATTTGATGACTCTGATGATGATGAAGACGACCCCAATCGACCTGAGGGAGCCAGTGATATCGAAGACGGGGTAGTCGTAGATGCATCGTCTGATTCCGAAGACGACGACGCCGACGGAAACGACAACTTTCAAGAATCAAGGGGGCTCGATCAAGAAGGGAAAATCAGTAACAAGAAAGCGGATAGTAACAGTGACTCCGAAGAAGAAAAGATGATTCAGGGAGGGGACATTGTGACCCAAAAAAGGCGGCGGGGCCAAGAACGCTCTTTGAGTGTCCATGAAATCGATGCTCATTTCCTACAGCGCCACCTTTCCCGATACATTGACGACGCAGCAGAATCAGCGAGCGTTGCAAACAAAGTCTTGGATATTCTAGATATAAACAATATTACTGACGTCAGAGAATGCCAAAACAAGCTCATTTCTTTGTTGAACTTCGAAATGTTCGACATTATCGAATTACTACTACGTAATCGTGTCAAAATTTGGGCATGCGTTTCGATCAAGAGAGCTAAATCGGAGGACGCAATCAATGCAATCGAAAAATCGCTAATGGACGAACCAACAGGAACAGGAAAAGCGGTATGGAATGAAATGAATACCAAAAGTCGCGCTGAAGATTGGTCTAGAGAACGAATGCGTGGCTTGGGAAATAAGTTCAATGAGGGAGAGCTTAATGTAGAATCCGATGACGTATCAAAGGTTTTGGACTCGGTTAATGCCAAAATAGATAAGACCGCGCCATCTGTCAAAATGGAAATCGATGATGATGATAATGGTGAGAAAAATAAAGCAATTGAATTAGATCTGGATCAATTAGCTTTTCGAGACGGATCCCACACCATGAGCAACAAGCAGTGTGATTTGCCGGATACCTCGTGGAGGGCCGTCAAAAAAGACTACGAAGAGGTTCATGTACCTGCTGTGAAAGCAGTCATTCCCGATGGCGAGAAACTTGTAAAGATATCTGAACTTCCTGAGTGGACTCACTCAGCCTTTTCTGGAATGGAGAAATTGAATCGCATTCAGTCAAAGATGTATGAGGTCGCGTTAAAAACTTCAGAAAATCTATTGTTGTGTGCACCTACTGGAGCAGGGAAAACAAATGTTGCTTGTTTGACGATGCTTAATATTTTGGGTCAATTCAAAAAAAAGAATAATACAGCCGACGAAGACGTGAAAAATGTTTTTGACTTGAATTCATTCAAGATAGTCTACATCGCACCGATGAAGGCTTTGGTCCAAGAAGTTGTGTCAAATTTTTCGAAAAGACTCAAGGACTATGGTGTAGTAGTTCGTGAACTTTCCGGCGATTCCAGCCTTACAAGACAACAAATTGCGGAAACGCAACTTTTGGTAACGACACCAGAAAAGTGGGATGTTGTCACTCGACAAGGCGAAGGAAGATCATACACGCAATTGGTCAAACTTGTCATTATAGACGAAATTCACCTATTACATGATGACCGGGGGCCTGTTTTGGAAAGCATTGTTTCACGAGTTGTTCGCCAAGTTGAAACAACCGCAGAACCTATTCGATTGGTTGGTCTTTCTGCTACACTCCCAAACTATGCAGATGTGGCAACATTCTTGCGAGTAAAGCCAGAAAAGGGTTTGTTCTTTTTTGATCATTCGTATCGACCTGTTCCATTACAGATGCAGTACATTGGAATAACCCAGCGTAACGCCTTCAAGCGATTTCAACTTCAAAATGAAATCTGTTACGAAAAAGCCATGGTTCAGAGAGAAAACGGAAACCAGATTCTCATATTTGTTCATAGTCGCGCCGAAACAGGAAAGACTGCGAAAGCCTTGCGAGATATCGCTCTTGAAAGGGATCAGCTTTCGCATTTCGTAAAAGATGGTGGGGCGACATCAGAAATTTTGCGTGAAGAATCTTCGGAAGTTCAAAATCCGGACCTTAAAGATGTCCTTCAATATGGTTTTGCGATGCACCATGCTGGAATGAATAGAGCTGATCGAGAATTGGTGGAAGATCTTTTTGCTGCGAGGCATATTGCTGTACTTTGTACAACTGCAACGCTGGCGTGGGGAGTCAACCTACCCGCTCATGCAGTGATCATCAAAGGTACACAAATCTATGACCCTTCAAAAGGTCGCTGGGCAGAACTTAGTCCGTTGGATGTTTTGCAGATGCTCGGCCGAGCTGGCCGACCCCAATATGACACGGAAGGAGAGGGGATTATCTTAACTCAACACAGTGAACTCCAATATTATCTCTCTCTGACTAATCTGCAACTGCCAGTAGAAAGTCAACTTATTAAAACTCTTCCAAATCATTTAAACGCAGAGGTTGTCCTTGGCACGGTGCAAAATTTGGAAGAAGCTGCTGAATGGCTAAGTTACACCTTCCTTTACATCCGAATGCTTCGAAATCCTGCTCTTTACGGAATCAGTAATGGGGCGAACACTCTAAAAAATGATCCTACACTGAAGCAACGACGTCTAGACCTAGCACACACAGCTGCAACTGTCCTCGAGAAGAACCAACTAATCAGATATGATAGAAAAAGTGGAGCTTTTCAGGCTACTCCCCTTGGTCGAATAGCTAGTCAATTCTATATTTCACATTCATCTATGGCAGTTTACAGTCGCAATATGAGGCCAAACATGTCTGATATTGAACTACTTCGACTTTTTTCTTTGAGTGGAGAATTCTCACACGTTACTGTACGCGAAGAGGAGAAATTGGAACTTGTGAAACTAGCAGGAAGAGTTCCTATTCCGGTCAAAGAGAGCCCTGGTGAGCCATCGGCGAAAATTAATATTCTACTTCAAGCCTATATTTCTCGACTCAAGCTCGATGGTTTTGCACTTGTTGCTGATATGGCATTTATTCAACAATCTGCTGCCAGAATTATGAGATGTTTGTTTGAAATTGCACTTCGTCGAAAATGGGCATCATTGGCGAGGCTGGCTCTAAATTTTTCAAACATGGTTTCGCATCGGATTTGGCGTAGTCAAACACCTCTTCGTCAGTTTAAACTACCTGAAATTGTAGCTCGAAAAATAGAGAGAAAAAGCGACATCGAATGGTCACGCTACTCTGATTTGACTTCCTCTGATCTTGGAGAATTGATTGGTGTGCCCAAAATGGGAAGAGTGTTGTACAAATTTGTCCATCAGTTTCCAAAAATCGAGATATACGCTGCTCAGATCCAACCGATCACAAGGTCACTTCTAAGGATTGAACTGACATTGACCCCAGGATTCAAATTTGATGTGGATGTACATGGTTATGTGCAACTATTTCATGTAATCGTTGAGGATGTGAACGGCGAAAACGTTCTACATCATGAATATTTTTCTCTGAAAAGTTCTTCCTCGGATGATGAACATATCGTTGATTTCTCCGTACCAATCCTCGAACCCCTATCTCCTGCATACTTTGTAAGAGTGCTTTCAGATAGTTGGCTTCACTCTGAATCTGTTTTGCCTATTTCTTTCGACAAGATGATCCTCCCTGCTAAATTCCCCCCACCAACAGAACTGCTGGACTTACAACCTCTCTTACCAAGTGCACTTGGCGAACCTGCTCTCTCAAAACTGTTTCAATACAATGAATTCAACCCAATTCAGACTCAAACCTTCCACAAGCTTTTCAAAACTGATGAAAACTGTATTGTCTGTTCTCCTTCGGGATCTGGTAAAACTGTATGCGCAGAATTTGCAATTATGCGACTACTGACTACGAAGAAAAACGGCAAGTGTGTTTATGTTGCTCCAACCAGCGATATCGCTGATCAAATATACCGAAACTTGAAAGAGCGATTTGGAGCGTTAACTGGTAGCTCAATGGTTGTTCAAATTTCGGGTGAAACTATTCCTGATTTAAAACTTTTGAGCTCCGGTAGAATTGTTGTGTCAACCATCGATATTTGGGATGCGCTTACTCGGAGATGGCGTCAGCGAAAGATTATTCAGGCCGTGTCACTCGTAATCTTCGATGAAATCCACTTCCTTGGTGGTAATCTTGGCCCTACTTTGGAAATCCTTATTTCTAGGATGCGCTATATCAGCAGTCAAATGAAACAGGAAAATGTTGATTGTATGAGAATTGTAGGACTGGGTGCATCACTGTCTAATGCAAAAGATGTTGCCGAGTGGATCGGTGTCTCACGGGATAGCCTATTCAATTTTTCTCCACAGATGAGGCCATGGCCACTGGAAATTTACTTTCAATCTTTCGATCAAAGCAATTTTTCAGCTCGACTTTTGGCTATGGCGAAGCCACTTTACAATACAGTCATAAAGCATCGTGATCAGAAATCAGTTATAATCTTTGTTTCCAGTCGTCGTCAAGCACAATTGACATCCATCGATTTGATGACTTACAATGAAAGTCGCAACGGAGTACCCTTTTTCGATACAGAAATGCATCATGAACTTAAAGTGGTGGCATCAAAGATTAAGGAGCCGACGTTGCAGCAAGTTATCGGGGCAGGAATCGGATTTATTCATGGTGGGATGGTCACTTCAGATTGGGAGACAACGGTCAATCTTTTCAACGCAGGGAATATCAAAGTTCTAGTATGCCCAGCTCAACTTTGCTGGCAGTTAAATTCAATTGCTCACTTAGTAGTTATAATGGGAACGGAGACATATGATGGTAGAGAACGTCGTCATGTTGACTACAAAATAGGAGACATGCTTCATATGATGGGAAGACATTCCACCGGTTCGACTGGAAAATGTGTTATCATGTGTCACCAGCCAAAGAAAGAGATACTGAAAAAACTCCTCTATGAGCCTCTGCCTATAGAAAGCCACCTTGATAGGTATCTCCACGACCATATTATTTCGGAATGCGTAACAAAAACCATCGAGACAATGCAAGATGCTGTTGACTATCTCACCTGGACATTCTTATATCGACGCTTGCCAAAAAATCCAACTTATTATGGGCTAGAAGGTACTTCGAATACCCACGTCAGCGAATATTTGAGCGAGATGGTAGAGACTGTCATGGGAGATCTCGAGGAGAGCAAGTGCATCAAAATAAGTGATGACGGAGAAATTTCTCCGTTGAATCTTGGTATGATTGCCGCATATTACTATATCCAATACAAGACTATTGATATCATTGCATCTTCAGTGACACCGAAAACTAAAACTCGAGGTGTTCTAGAAATTCTTTCGGCTGCATGGGAATTTGCAGATCTCCCGCTTCGTTACAATGAAGAGAAAACTATTAAGATATTGGCTCGTACCCAACCCTACGCTGTACCTGATATGCAATACGATGCACATATGAAAACATTGATCCTTCTACAATGTCATTTTAGTAGAAAACCGATACCCGCAGACCTACGTATCGATCAAAGAAAAATCTTGACTCGAGCACCTAAGCTAGTCCAGGCAATCGTTGACGTGATAAGTAGTAATGGATGGCTCAAGCCAGCATTGGCTGCAATGGAGCTTAGTCAAATGATAATTCAGGGTCTATGGAGCAAAGACAACGTGCTAAAGCAAATTCCTAACTTTACAGATGAAATCATCCAACGCTGCATGGATTATAAGGGTGAAGAACCAATCGAATCTGTTTTTGATATACTGTCGTTAGAAGACGATGTTAGAAATGACTTGCTTCGTCTGGATGACGAGAAATTAGCCGATGTGGCGATTTTTTGCAATAATTACCCTAACATTGAGGTGTCATATGAAGTAAAAGAAGAAGATAACTTGACAACCGGAGATGTCGTCGAGATCATTGTCCAATTAGAAAGAGATATTGATGAAGAAATGTCGGAGGAAGAACTTGCTGATATTGGAAAGGTATCAGCACCTCTATACCCGGGTGAGAAAAAAGAAGGATGGTGGGTCGTGGTTGGAGATATTTCTTCCAACATTCTTCATGCATTGAAACGAGTCAGCCTGGTCCAAGAACAAAAGGTGAAGCTCGAGTTTTTGGCACCAGAAGAAGCAGGCGACTATAGTTTATCCCTTTTTTGTATGAGCGACAGCTATTTGGGATGCGATCAAGAATATACAATTAATCTCAGCGTAGGTGTTGGAGATGATTCTGACGATGATTCTGACGATGATTCTGACGAATAAGATTCGCGCCTATGATTTCAAGTTGCAAATTTGCATAATCTTTCAATTTTTGTTTATTATCAATCATATCTCGCAAATTATCTTTTACCCTCGATTCATAGACAGTAATATAAAAAATCATAGTCAATTCTCTTGACACTTGTACAGATATAATTTGTTGAGGTATGTCACACTGGATCTACTGCAATATAGCATAGTTGCGTAGAAGCTCTTCACTGATACCTGCGGCGTTATTTTAACAACAAGCTTAAGAAAATCGTTGGAAGTGTTGTGGATTATCAGGAAAATAGAAACTCCGATTGGATTGGTGGCCTCCAGTGCACTCTTCACTTGCTGCTTTTGGTACCTGTGAAGAAGGTGGCATTCTTGGAACGATCGGAAGCGGATCAGAATCGTGATCCATGCTGTGCTGAAAAGTAAGATCAGGCCAAGAGTGTTGATTATTTGACTCAGACATGAAGTATTCGTGATCAGAGTGCTGGGATCGATGATAGTGATTGTGAACGCGAGGACGAAAAGCAGATTTCTTTGGGGATGACTCCTCTTCCATGAGCGGGTCGATGTTGAGACGTTCAAAGTGAACACCGATTGTTGGAATACAATCTCGATATCGGTCGAAAGCAGATGTGTAATGATGCGATTGCCTCGTTGAGTTTTGCTCATTGTTGTTTTGGCGAAAGATATGAGACGTCGCTTCATGTGGTGTCCTTACGACCGCATCGAATTGTGCCTTTTCTTCTCGCCACTTTTTCATCACTTCCTTGTACTTATTTCGCTCAATAATTTCAGCTTCGACATAGGGAGCCTTTTCTGCATCCGAGGCATTCCGCCAAATTTCACCCAAGAGGCGTGAAACATCAGTGTTACTTACATCTGGATTCTCTTCTTTAACTGTTTTCCTACGTGTTTTAGAAAATTTTAGAAAAGCTGACATCGGACGTTTTGGTGCTGATGGATCTTTTTTGGCTCTCTTTTTAGGTTGATTCCAGGGCCCCGTGTATGCAGCTTTTTCTTGAACAAATCGTACCTTGTCCTCGCGTGCTTGTTCGTCCCAGTATGCTCTTTCCTTCTCAGAAAGCGCTCTCCAAGCAGACGCGAAGACTTTTAGTAAATCGTCATTGTCCTTAGTAATGCCCTCATTCTTCATAATTTCTCTTTTCTTACTATCTTTGAAACAAATAAACGCCGAGCGTGGTGGTTTGGGCTGCTTTTGCGCTTGTTGTGATGGCGACGATTGCGATGACGATGTCAACGAAGCCTGCTTTTCTTCTTCGGGGAGAGGAGGTTTTTGAAGATGAGGTTGGGGCTGTTGATACATCTGATGATGATGCTGGTGCTGATAGTACTGATGCTGACCATGATGAAGGTACTGATAGTGATGCTGATGTGGTTGTATATGCGGTTGTACATACGGTTGCTGGTGAAGGTGTGGGTGATGACGATGGGAGTGACGATGATACTGCTCAGGCGACGATTTCAAAACAACCGGAAGATTCCGGGATCCATGTCGAGTCTTTGATTTGATTTTGTGTGTTGGATCATGTCTACTCTTCGCTTTCTTAGCTAAATTTTCAGATGACCGTAATACCTAATTCAAAGGAATAAAGAATATTCAATGAGTCGACGAAAACAAAGAAGATACAAACCAATCATTCATCGAAGAGAACAAAGTTGTTTTAGTATCTCTACTCACCTGCTTCTTATTCGGTGACATATTCAATAGGTAGTTTGTCAGATTAATACATCCAAACCGAATAAATCAGTGTAAGAGGCAACTTGATAGTAGGATGAATTTTTCAGATTAAGAGACTACTCTCAGTATTGAATTTATGAATCGATCAATACTGAGTAGCAAATGATATAAAATTTATTCTAAATTGTAAACCTGTTGCATTCCCGTTAGGGATTTTTTATGGTACGTTTGATTACTAATAATTCTTGATTGATATGCAACTGCCATTCCAACCATCAGATCCCGTCAACAAGCAATTTTTAAATTGAATTTCGCAAATATTTTATGTGGTTTCCGTGTTACCAAA
>Ga0115013_10002184_pt1 | contig 10966 bp, 6 predicted proteins | sample SouAtlMetagenome_2_FD_88686 | JGI IMG/M metagenome (GOLD analysis project Ga0115013, IMG submission 88686) | Marine eukaryotic phytoplankton communities from Atlantic Ocean - South Atlantic ANT15 Metagenome | ecosystem: Environmental > Aquatic > Marine > Oceanic | place: South Atlantic Ocean...
ACCTGAAGCTATCACGATGACAGCTAACAAAGAAGAGGCCAGTAATCGTTTGTTCATCGTGTAATTTATGGGCATCGCTGAAAATATTATTTCAATTGCATCTCGAAAGAGTACCAGTCTGGTTTAGAGTCGGGCAATGAGCAGTATTTCTCTCAACGTCAGGAGTTCACACATCACCTTACTAGTATTTCGGTATGACGCATCCATCAATCGTACGACTCGACTTCACGATTCATTTTTCTTTCTTCAAAATATTACAGTATTTTTAAAAGTGACGATTTGAAAGTAGATTAGTTTAGCTAGCTAGAGCTATACACTTCTTCGAAATTTCATTTACAATATGATTATCCTTTTGAAATTCTTGAGAAGGTTTATTTGCTTTCCAACATATTTACTGGTGATGAATTTATTATTACTAGTGGTCATAAAAGCATCGGTATCTCAGCTAGCAGAGTCCGAACTGATGAATAGTGATGCTTAGAAATTGTAGTGTGGCTAAGTCTTCTTTCACACTTATGATTCTAATTTCCTAGCGACAAACACGTACCCCAGATCCAAGTCGTCGTGTTTTGACGTTCAAATGCAGCAATATGGTCATATTTTAGTACTACTCCTGACTCAACAGTCCTTGAGGAAGGGGACGAGATAAAAAACATATAATTCTTTCCAAACAAAGTTGTTTCGATGATCACTCATCTTTGATATAGACTCTCTTGACCATTTGCTGACTATCCAGAGTTACACCGACAAAGTTTTCATCGGCCAGAGATGCCTTGTTCTTCTTCGAACGTTTTTTCGATCTCACGTATGCGATCATGGCTTCATTGGCACTTTCGTCGGAATCCAATGCAATTTGTCCGTCCCCTTTGAGGCACTTCTTCTTGCTAATAGTACCATCCGAGATCTCCTCCAAAGAAGACAAGAAAGAACAACATAGCCGCTTTCTTTTGCGGTACTGCCCAGCCATATACTGGATTTGACGCTTGAGTTTCTTTTTTTGAGGTTCGTTGATGGTAAGTGCCTTCGCATCATGGACCTTTTCTGTGAGAATCGCAACATTTTTCTCCAAGTTGTTCAAAAGCTCTATCAATTTATCATTCGTTGGTTCAAGAAGTAATTGAGCTGTCTTCGTGTCAACTTGCTTCAAGGTGAGTACCATATGATCGTGTTCTGCTTTAGTATTTGCAAGTCTTCCTGCTAGTTCGCCTCTTTCTTCACTACTCATCTCCTTGATCTTGTTGTAATCCACATAGTAAAGACTTGATGCAACACTCTTTCCCGCCTTGAAGAAAAGCGATCCTGCAAATGCCTCTTTCTCATCAACACGGGACTTTTTTGCCAAGCATTTCATCTTTAGGCAATCGTCATCGTTGCTTGCTTCAGATAGATCATCTTCTTGCCAATCCATGGACATTTCTTCAAGTGCATTCTTTAGAATGGGAGGAGGAACCTGTTTTTTCAGTAACTGTTATCGCAACGTCAAAAAGGTAATGTGGAAATATACAAAAAGTGGCATTGGTGTACTTAGATGCTTAAATATTTCATATCATAACAAGAAATCAAAATGTCTAAACGAATCATAACCTTACCATGTATGTATCGTTCACATTCATCGGACAAAAGGCATCGTAAAGAGCTTCATACACAACCTTTTTGGCTTCATTCGTCTTCACGATGATACCGTCTGCTCCTGATTTTTTTGCTTCGGCAGTCCATTGTTCAAGTTTTTTCCCAAGACTTCCAGTAGTTCTAGATACCGAATGGTTTGGGGGTGGGGTTACACAATTAGAGATGATTATGGGCAACTTCGGTTTTTTCTTCCTGGAACATTTGCTGGCAATAGCACGTAGGTACTCCGGATGTAAAAGGTCACGAGGAAGTTCATTTGAGGGTGGCCAGCCACCAAAATCTCGTTCTTGACAATCAATGCAGTAGTACCATTTCTTAGGATCGCTTGTTGAGGTCCAGATCGAACAAGCGGGTAAAAGGCAAGCTTCATCACTACATTTAATTGGATTACTGAGGAGTTTTTTGAGTGGCACGATTCCACTTAAATCGAATTTTTCCTCGGATGGATTCGGATCTCTTTCGCCATCGATGACATCGACTTCGTTTGTTGTGCTTCCAACAACAAGACCGTTCTCTTCATTGGAAAGATTCATGCGATTTTTCGTTGGAGGGGTTGCAATGATTTCCGTCGCCACCGAGCTGGTTGAAATTGTTTCGGCGCTTTCAGAGATCGGATGTTCATCTTTCGTAGCGATGCTTCTCATTTCCACGTCAACAATGTCACTACTTGCTTCTACAGGCTCAACACCTTCAGGCCATCCTCCGAATTCTTCCAGTTGATGTTCCTCACAAAGAGGCCATTCATCTTCGGGATGTGTATCCGTTGCCCACACAGCAACCGCTCGATTCGAACAATCATCGTGGCGACATTTTACCTTTTTTTCGGTCGCAGGAATCACGCGAACGAGGTCCCATACACCTTCGGTCTCTCCTTCTTCGTCCGAAGTTAGTGTTTCTACCTTAGACATTTCAGCGTCGTCCAATTTTGTTGTCTCGATTGATTCTTCTGCCATGTTTCGTCCTTCTTCTTTTTCTTCGTGGTTTTCTTCTTCTCCTTCGCTGCGTACGATGGGTGGGTTTTCAGGAATTTCGATATCATCGGTGTCTTTGATATCTCTACGCTCAATGATCTTTTCCTCCTGGATATCTTTCGATTTATTACGTGCACGTGTCATGATTGATTGAAATCGTACAAATGCTGATGGAGCTGTGATTACCGGTATACTTTTGATGACGGCTGTTGTGAACTTCTTCGGGCTTTGTTCGAGAGAACGAAGAAGAAAATACGAATATAGGGTGATGTCTAAATGGAAAAAGATGTTAGATGTTAGAAAAAGCTTTTGACTCTTTGATTTATCAATGACAAAAGTAAAAATAAGATCCTTCTCTTTAGACTTTTTGCGGATTTATGGCAGCGCAAACGAAGGATCGAAATCGGAAAATAATATGAAGATGGACTTGATGTGAAAGATGGAGTTTTTACTCGAAGAATCTGTGACTACAGTGAAGTAGTGCGTGCAGCTTGATTGCCAACAAGTGCCGAGCTGAAAAAGAATTCACAATTTTAGGAACGGAGTCGAACGAGTCGTCCTTGGCAAAGCATTTGAAATTCAAAATAACCTCAAAACGCGGATGCCTACCATAGAATATTTTCAACCGTCATATTTTTGTTTGCCCACAGTTTACTCACCATCATTGTAACAAATTCTGAAGACCGAAAGAGACGACAAAATCTCGTGAAACATCGTGATCCTTTCGTTGCATATCCTTGGGTTGCTACGTTGAACGAAGTTGTAGTCAATAAGAAACAGCACAATGTCATTCTCAACTCCTGCTCCGAAATCCAAGCAGAAGGGTTATATGACCCCCTACAAGACTCCTTCGGCAGCTATGTATAATGCCAAAGCAGTAGATCTAGTAAGTAATTTGCGTTTGATTTTACATGACTATGTCTCGTCAACTATACTTTCTTATCATTTAAATATTGTATGCATTGGCTTTTCAAAAATGTAACAAAAAATTAGGTAACCGGAAAAGCGACTGTCGAATATTTCTTCGATCCGTCATTAATGATAGTCGAGAATGCGAATTCTAGTTATTCAATGACACCCTTCAAAACATCAAAGAAAAATGATGCAGACGATTCACTACTTTTCAGTTGCAAACACTTGTTTGCTCCTTGTACCATCATTAAATCACTAGATGCAGAAAATGTCACAGCATCAAGAGGAGAATATAAGGAGAAAAGTAGGAGAGCTAGTATCGCACCGCCTGGTCCCGCTTTGGTCAAAACTCGTGACGGAACTCTGTATAAAGTTAAAGATGCCACAAAGCTCGTTGCGTTGACCTCCCCGGACGATTATGTTGGCATGAACGATGTCTTACACTTAACAAATGTTACAGAGTCAAGTCTGCTTCACGCAATCCGTGTTCGATACAGGAGGGATGATATTTATACTTCAGCGGGTCCAATTTTGATTTCGGTCAACCCGTATAAACAGATAACTTCGCCTCAAGGAGAGTCCTTGTACTCTGAAAATACTATGTTGAGATACCGTACATCAGATAACTTTTCAGAAGAGTACCCTCACTTGTTCAAAGTAGCTGATAGAGCCTACAGCGCAATGATGGATTCAGTACATATTGTCCCAAACTTAGAAGATTCAGATCCGGATCATAATTACAGTCCAGGAAAGAGTAGGCCTGGACAAGTGATTAATCAAAGTATCATTATAAGTGGAGAGAGCGGAGCAGGAAAAACTGAAGCTACTAAGTATATCATGAAATATCTTGCTAGAATTACAAAGAAAAAAGAGAAATGGGGGGCTGAGGAAAACCTACCTTTTCTGTCGCCTGATGGCAAGATGATGGCTGCACTTGAAGACAGAGTTTTGTCTTCCAATCCTCTTCTAGAAACATTCGGAAATGCGCAGACACTACGCAACGATAACTCTTCTAGATTTGGAAAGTTCATACATATTAATTTCAGTACCGAGAAAGGGGTGATTATGGGTGCCCGGATATCAAATTACCTCCTGGAAAAGACGAGGATCACGACTCAGATCGAGGGTGAGAGAAACTATCATGTATTCTATCAACTTTTTGCAGGAGCTGAGCCATCCTTTTTGACTCAGCTTGGATTGGATGTCGGAACATCCTCATTTAGATATTTGGGATCTCGATCTTCACAGAAAACAGAAACAGATCAAAACAACTTCGTAGAAACAATGAAGTGTCTGTCTAACATCGGTCTCGCTTCGGAGGAGCAAAACATTCTAATGGGTGTAGCAGCTGCCGTCTTACATATCGGTAATATAAGCTTTGAAGAAGGAGATACTGAAGAAAATTCGGCTGTTATCACTAAGGAGTCTTTTTCAAGCCTACAAAAAGCATGTGAATTACTAGGGTTGGAGGAAAGTACAGTTGCTGATGCGATTTTAACAAAACTCCTAACAATCGGCGGGAAGAGTATTAAAAAACCCTCCACTGTCGCGATGGCTGAAGACAGAAGAGATTCTCTTGCAAAGATGACTTATTCATCTATGTTTCTTTGGCTAGTGAAATCTATCAATGAGACGTTGCGCAAACAAGAAAGTAGTAGTGTTTGTAGTGACGACAACACTCAAACGGGTTTTATCGGTGTTCTTGACATTTACGGATTTGAATGCTTTGAAGTGAATGGCTACGAGCAACTTTTGATTAATTTTTGCAACGAAAAATTACAGCGACACTTCAATCGCCATGTCTTTGAGGTTGAGCAAAGGTTGTATGCGTCGGAGGGAGTAGATTGGACGTACATCACGTTCAATGACAACCAGCCTTGTTTAGATCTAATTGAAGGTGGTGGGGGAGTTGTTGGGATTCTTAATACGCTTGATGATTCGTATTCGGGAATGGGCTCTTGTAGTGAGAAGGACATCAAGTTTGTCTCACAGCTACATAAATTATTTGGTAGTGTCGCTGGAGCGAAGGACGCCAATGGTGGGCATGCACATTTTGGAACCCCAAAATTCGGCAACGATCGGCAATTCAATATTTTACATTATGCGGGAGAGGTATGTAATCATAATTGTATTTGATTTAACTGGATGCTCTGATTTGAAAAATGCTGACAAAAATCTTGCTTCAAAGGTTCTATATACAGCAGACGGCTTCGTCGAGAAAAATATGGAGAGCACAAGTAACGAATTAAAGGACCTAGGATCAACATCAACGATACCTTTAGCTCGAGATATCTATAGTGCCTCTTCAAATAGTGATAGAAGATCGACGATTCGTGGTGTCAGCGTAGCTACCCAATTCAAGCTTTCGTTACAGTCTTTAGTCGATGATTTGGAACAGACACAACCTCATTACATCCGTTGTATTAAGCCAAATCTAAAGAAGGCTTCGAACCTTTTCAATGCTGGAGAAGTACTTAAACAACTCAGATACTCTGGAATGATGGAAGCTATAAGAATACGACGTGAAGGGTATGGATTGAGAGAAGATCATCAGAGTTTTTACAACCGTTTCAGTGTTCTGCTAAGTGCCGATGATTTGAAAAAAGGTGTAGGAATCGGTCAATTGGTAAAAGTTCTGTCAAAACGTTTGAATGTCACTGAGGCAGATTGGCAAATTGGACATTCGAAAATTTTTCTCCGGCGAGAGCTTTCCGATAAATTAGAACGACTTGCCAAGCTCCGTGTGCATCGAGCAGCTCGAACTCTCGGTAGATTTGGTAGATTAGTAGCTTCACGACGAGCATCTTCACTGCTTGTCAACTGGGTGAAATTTCGTCTTTTCATGATAAAGAAGCATAGAGCCAATAGATCGTCAACAAAGATAGCTGCGACCTATAGAATGCATGTGCAAGTGAAAAACCTCAAAGCCTATATTTGTGCTGCCGTGAAAATTCAGTCCATACAACGATTAATATCTGCGAAATTTGTTGCTGCAAAATTAAGAGATCCATTTTATAAAATGACTCATAAAGAGTTGAAGAAAGTTTTACGTTCTGAGGTCGCTTTGATGGAAAATGCGATTAAAGACCAGGACTTTACCAAGGCTGCAGCCATCGAAGAAAAAATGTACGTAAGAAATCATTTCTTTTTGATTGAAATGAACACGGTCTAATATCATTTTTTTATTATTTCATTGTTCGACAGTGAGTCCCTCAAAGTTGCAATCAACGAACGGACACCGATGACACGTAAGCGATTGGAAGAAAAAATTTCAACCGTGCAAAAACAGTTTGATGAAGCCATCCAAAACAAAGATTACAAAGAAGCAGGTCCATTACAAGACAAAATAGAAGAATTGAAAGGCCTTAGGAAGGAATATCTGACCGTAGATGAGCTCAGAGATCGTGTCATGAAAGCAGAAGAGGCTGTCGCAAGTGCAGCGAAAAATCGCGATTTCTCAAATGCTGCTTCTCTTCAGAAAGAAGTTGTGAATGCCAAAAAGCGGCTTGAAGAGGCTCTCGACGAAGAGGATGAAAGCGATGAAGATCCAGAAGAACGCGATGATGGGTCTACTGTGATTGATGGTATTGAGTCTCGCGCAGATCTGGAAATTGAGCTGAAAGAATTGCACAAACAAGTCGAGAAGGCAATTTCCAAGAAAGATTTTCAATCGGCAACAAAATTGCAGTTAAAAATTGAAGAAAGAGAGAAACTGCGTTCATTCTTTCCGACATTCGATGAACTCGACGAAGAATTACAAGTTGCAAAGGCTTCACTTGAAAAGGCTATCGCTTCTAAAAAGTTTGAAAACGCAGCTAAATTGAATGAAGATATTTCTATACTTGAAAAGAAGATTGAAGATGTAAAAAATCAAGAAAATGCTAATTTGGGGTCTGGAAGTGCCTGCAGTAGCCCCGACAAAATAATTGGACTCGATGGAAAAGAACTCTCTTTCGAATCAAGACGCGCGCTTGAAACAGAGATCAAAGTGCATGTATCAATGCAAGCTAAAGAGATATCTTCAAAAAATTTCAGTAAAGCACAAAAGATTCAAGCATTTATCGACAAATTGGAATCGCTTCGTAGTACTCTCCCAAGTGTCACTGAGTTACGTCAAACAATCTCGGATAGAAAAGAAGAAATGGATAAGGCAATTTCCGAGAAGAGATTTACTGACGCAGAAAAATTAGACAAAGAAATTGGCGTGCTTGAAACCAAATTGAGTTCAGAATTGAAATTTGAGAAGCCTGAGGAAAGTCTACCTGGTACAGTTAAAGTCACAGCAAAGCCCACACGTGTAGATATAGACAGGATTAAAACTATCAGCACATCTTCAGGTGGCAGTGTGAAATCGAAAGAAAACAAAAAGAAGAATGTCACCAAAAAAGCCAAAGATAGTCGCCAGGTGGCAAAGCTGAGACCCAAGAAACCATTGATTTCTTCTGTTGGTGATAGTGTGCTGTCTGTCACACAGATGCTTGCCAGCAAACGTGGATCAGCATCTCTTGTTGTCAGCAGTGAGGGTGGTCTTGCAGGAATCATTACTGATACTGACATCACTAGAAGATTGGTTGCCAAGCAACTAGATGCATCCTCCACAAGCATTTCCAAGGTGATGACACCAAACCCAACTTGTGTTGCAATGACAGACTCTGCAATGGATGCAATGACAACTATGGTTGAGAACCATTTCAGGCATTTACCAGTGGTTGATGGCAAAGGAGGGGTGGTTGGGCTTCTTGATATTGCAAAATGCCTGAATGATGCCATTAGCAAGATAGAGAAATCTAACTCTAAGAGTGATAATGCTGCTCATGAAGCTTTGAACCAGGCTATGCAAGCTCAAGGTGCACAGGGTGCTCAGGCAGCTGCCCTTCAGGCACTGTTAGGTCCACTGATGAGCCAAGCATTTGGCAATCAAGTATCTCCAAGTCTCCGCAGTCTCCTTGCAGGCAAGCCCAGCACCATTGTTGAGCCTTCCACTAGTGTTCTTGATGCAGGCATAAAGATGGCAGAGAGTAGAAAGGCTGCACTTGTAGTAGAAGATGGTAGATTGGTTGGGATATTTGGTTTTAAGGACATGATGACACGTGTTGTTGCAAAAGAGCTGCCAATGGGTAGCACCAAGATATCTGCAGTGATGACTCCCAATCCAGAGTCTGTGTCCCCTGATATGACTGTGTTGGAAGCTTTGCAGACAATGCATGACAACAAGTTTTTGACTTTGCCTGTTTGTGAAGAAGATGGTACAGTTGTTGGTCTTGTGAATGTGATGGATGTGATATATGGTTGTGGAGGTGCAGATGGATGGAGATCAATTTTCAACACTACATTGGATCTTGATGATCTGTCTGACACAGCTTCACATACAAGTGGTAGAAGTAATAGCGTTGACGGGATTGTTTCCAAGCAATCGAACTCATCTTTCAATGCTTCGAAAGTCGATAAATCTGTCATCGATCTTCGTCCAAATAAGCCAGTTATTGCTTGTATTGATGATTCTGTCCTCTCTGTCACTAAAAATCTTGCCACAAACCGAAGAGATGCTGCGATTCTGATTGATACATCCGGTGAACTGAAAGGAATTGTTACGGATACAGATATCACTCGACGCGTAGTCGCACAGGGAGTGGATGTAATCGAAACATGTGTCGCTGATATCATGACGTCAAATCCGAAATGTGTTGATCAGAATAGCTCGGGAATGCAGGCAATGATGATGATGATTGAGAATCGATTTCGACATGTCCCTGTTGTCAATCAACGGCAGGTTGTCGGCACGTTGGATATCGCTAAATGCCTTAACAATGCTATTTCGAAATTGGAAGGGTCGGCTTCTTCCCAACCGAACGCTGCCGAGAAGGCGATGAAGGAAGCAATTGGAAGTCGTGGTGGTGTTGACGCCGCTGCTCTTGAAGCCCTCCTCTTTCCACTGATTGACAAAGCATTCGGTAGTAGTGCTAACATTCCCTCATTACAAGCTATTACCTCTTCTTCATCCTGCGCGATAGTTTCGCCTGAGACTAGTGTGTCTGATGCCGCAACTGTTATGGCTGAGAAGAGGAAGGCTGCTCTCATTGTTGATGAAGGACAATTGACCGGAATCTTTGGTTTCAAAGATATGATGACTAGAGTAGTTGCTGCAGAACTTGACCCGACATCTACTCCTGTATCTGCCGTTATGACACCAGATCCTGAATTCGCGGAGCCTGGTATGACAGCAATAGAAGCTCTAAAAATGATGCACGATAACAAATTTTTGACGCTTCCGATTTGCGAAGAAGATGGATCTATTGTTGGTATTGTAGATGTAATGGACCTTATTCATGCATGTGGTGGGCCCGAGCACTGGCGTTCAATTTTTGAGGCTTCTTTACAAGTTGACGAAAGTTTCGCAAACGAGTCTACAAATACTTCACAAGTTATGAATGAAATCCCATCGATAAAAATCTCGAAAAATGCACCTATGGTTTCTTCATCGCCACCTCGTATCCCATCTAATATCCCTTCAACACTGGAGTTCCGTCAGGGATTGAGCGAAGACTTTGACGAAACCACTTTGAATGATACATTTAGAATGGAAGTTGGAAGTTTTCTCTCGGAAAGAGATGCTATCACTTTCAAGATCATTGATCCCGAAGGTAATACGCATCGTCTTCGTTCCGAAGCGAAAATCACCTCTTTGCGAGAGGTTTTGGCAGCAAAATTGAAAGGTAGAGTGAATGTAAATAGTCTTTCTCTCAAGTTTTTTGATGAAGAAGGAGATGCTATATTAATATCTACCGATGACGACTTGAATGAGGCAGTGAGCCTTGCACGAAACGCATCTCAAGGGGGAAAACTTGTGGTAAAGCTTGTCGCAGAACAAGAAAAGGGGAACTCTGATGGTCCTGATCCAATGATTTTTGTTGGTGTAGGTGTTGGTGTTTTGGCGGTTGCCCTTGGTGCAATATTTCTCTTTCCAAACCAGAGAGCTTCGCGTTATTAAGATAAAATTTGTAATACTTAAATATTCTATATTTTTGTGTCTTTTTTATATTGATTCCGTAAAATCTGAGATGTTTGCAATTGACTTAGGTCTTTATGTTATCCGAAAGAATAGTCGGCATTATCATAGAGTTGCAACCAAAATACTCGAAGTAGTGTAGTGGGTTTTTTTGAAAAAATCCATTTTTCAAAAAAATTGTGAGATCACAAACGCACGGTGACGCATTTTTTTACTAGCTTTTTGTTTGAACATTCATTCCATCCGATGATGTTCCAGTGCTCCACCTTTTAACGCTTCGTATTTTGAAAGCGGATGTCAGATTTGCTTTCAGAATTCCGTAGACTAACATAAACAAAGAGAAGTCAGTAGAAGAAATGTCGACTGAACCCTTAACGAGCTTTCCTTTGGAAGCACGGGTGATCCTTCGTGATCTCCAAAAAGCTCCAGACCTCAACGGTAAAAAAGG
>Ga0115013_10002192_pt1 | contig 10943 bp, 7 predicted proteins | sample SouAtlMetagenome_2_FD_88686 | JGI IMG/M metagenome (GOLD analysis project Ga0115013, IMG submission 88686) | Marine eukaryotic phytoplankton communities from Atlantic Ocean - South Atlantic ANT15 Metagenome | ecosystem: Environmental > Aquatic > Marine > Oceanic | place: South Atlantic Ocean...
CTCTAAACCTTTGCAGACGGGTGTGTCTTCTGGCATGGAGGAACTCTCGCCTAGAACAGCTGATGCCGATACGGATGGAATATGCGGTTTTGCACTGACCACATTGGTTTCTGCAAGTGGTTTTGCTTCTAACGGATTCGTGTTGGTGGAAACTTCATCGCCGATATTGGCAAATACATCCTGTTCTTTTGTTGCCATCGTTTAACAAGAAAATCCCGGTAAAGTTTGTTTCGGCGGCGCAAGAGGAGAAGATTACTGTATGATATAAAAAGTGAACGATTCTGTTGCTTTCGAAACTGCAAATCAAAAAGGATCGGAATCAATCAGCATTATTTGAATCGCGAATGAACACGAAATTTTAATGAGTGGCTGCGATCACGGTGAGAGAATAATCAAGTGAGTCACGGGTGAGTCATACATACCGTCAGTTATTTACATACCTATTAAGCATAACATGTACCCTGGTACGTGTTTATGACCCGCAATTTGAAAATTAAAAAGGCATCGAAGCATGAATCCGCAAATATTTAAATCTCATCCAGCTCATAGCCTTACATCGGATCCGAAGCAACACACCAAGTGCATGTTGGGACGAAAACAAAAAGGAGAATGACAAAAATAACACAGATAAACGATAGAAGCGCCGCGACAGCATGGAGCCCTATCAAATCATGCCCAACCGTGATCGCATTGGGAGTTAAGGTTCGTGACCCTAGTTTGTCGATGACTGTCTTTGCGAAATAATTTTGGATGATGCAATGCTAATTGTGACTTGTTGTTGCCGGAACGACTTTACTTTTTTGTGCCCATCGCTCCTATAGGATTCTGGCGGTGCGAGTTTCGAAGCAACAGGGGGCGAACTTGAACTATATGACATGAATCTGTCCACTAGGAATAACCCGACAAAGCTTGGGTCAATCAAAACTCAGAGCCGCTTTTCTTCATTGGCATGGTCGACAGCAAATCCGGGGAAATATCCTCTTGGATTGATTGCTGGAGGAATGGAAAATGGCACTGTTCACGTTTGGGACCCACGAGAAGTTCTGGGAAAAGAGTCGTCAACGGTGTCTACGGTTTTAACCTTTTCCCAACACGCCTCGGGACCCGTTAAAGCTGTTCAGTTTAGTCCATTGGTTCCCACCCATTTAGCCACAGGAGGCAGTGACGGAAAAGTGCTGATTATTGACTTGAATAAGCCCGACGCAGCTCCCTTTACTCCATGTGCCAATGGAAGTCAACAACGTTCCCAAATCACGTCCGTGGCCTGGAACACTCAGGTAGCTCACATCGTTGCAAGTGCAGCGAGCGATGGCACTGTCAGCATCTGGGATATTAAAAGCCGCAAGGCATGGTGTGAACTTCGAGCCGGCGATCAGGCAATTTCTGACATGGCGTGGAATCCAACGCAAGGCTTCCATTTGTTGACTTCGACGAACGACGATCGAAATCCGTTGATTAAATTGTGGGATTTGAGATCCTCGACGAGTATGCCGCTTGCTACATTAACAGGTCATAGTCAAGGAATTCTCAGTATGTCGTGGTGTCCACATGATGAGCACCTTTTACTTTCGTAAGTTCAAGCAGTCGTATCATGGTAGGACGGGTCATAATTGTTTGACATGAACTAACACCAATTTATATGCTTTTTTCTATCCCACTGATTCACCAAAGTTCTGGGAAAGATAACCGCACCATTTTGTGGGATTTATATACTATGGCACCTATTGCTGATATTCCTAATGATCCTGTTGCTTCGGAAAATGGTTCTAGTTCGAACGAACAAAGTATGTTCGGACTCGCATCGTCGCAACAGCGGAGGTATGACGTACAGTGGTCCCCACTCAGACGAGGAATCGTTTCAACCGCTTCTTTGGATCGAAAGGTAGAGTCACACTCCATATTAGGGTTAGCTGCCTCGGGACGCCCTCCAAAGTGGATGCGTCCCAGCAATAGTGTCTCGTGCGCATTTGGTGGTACGGTTGTAACTTGCGGTGCCGCCGACAAGGTTGTACGTATCCGCACCGTTGTTGAAGAGCCTGCATTGGTTAAACTCTCTAGAGAGTTCGAGAGCACTATGGATCCAAACAACATTATTGCATTCTGTAACAGTAAGGCCATGGCAACTGGTGTTAATATAAACGAAAAGCGATTATGGCAGTTCATGCAGGTAATCTTCGAAGCAAACGCGAGACAGACACTCCTTGATACTCTTGGATATGATCCTAATTCTATTGCAGCAAAGGCATCGTCATATCAGGAAGAGATCAATACCCAAAGCAACGGAGTTGGAAATATGTCACAAGCTGCACAAAATGTCGTGAAAGAGGCGCTGCTGGTAGGAAATTTCGAAGCCGCAGTTGACTGTTGTTTCCGTACCGGAAACTTCGCTGACGCCATTATCTTGGCTTCATGTGGAGGTGGTGACCTATGGACGAAGACCCAAGAGCGATATTTTGAAAGTCAGTCACAAAAACGACCGTTTTTGTCTGTTGTCGGGGCTATCATTCAAAATGATCTACATCCTCTGGTTCAGAACTCCAAGTTAGGTAACTGGCAGGAGACTCTTGCGATTCTCTCAACCTATGCAAAATCCGATGAATTTCCAACATTATGTGTTGCCCTTGGTGATAGACTTGATGCAGCCAATGATCACTCAAATGCTTCATTGTGTTACATGTGTGCATTGAGTCTGACTAAGGCTGTTAAACATTGGAGGACGAATTTCGAAGAGAAAAATGCAAGTAATGGAGATTCTTTAAACTTACAAGCTCTTCATGATTTCGTGATGAAAGTTTCCATTTTCCTTCAAGCTGCAGGATTTTCGGAAAATCTTAGTGCAGAAGACGAGGAATTGTTTACTTCGTATGCAGAGAAACTCGCCGAGCAAGGGCTTTTGGTGACCGCAGCAAAATACTGTAGAGGAGAATCGACAGGCAGTAAGATTTTGCGGGATCGTTTATATCGAAGTAGAGCAAGCCAGAAGTGTTTGGCAGCGATGGGAGGTAACGCTCCTGAATTCCCTTACAGTCTATCGGATGTGAAGCAAAATAGAAGATCTTCACGAACCCAGAATAAGATACAATCGAATGGGATTTATGGACGAAGTACTAGTAGCCGCTCTGTTTCTCAGGTTTCTGCTGGGAATAAACAACGGACTCATGAACAATCATATGGTCAAACACAACAGCAAGCCACTTCATCCGCCGTACCTACAGCTTTGCCAACTGGATGGATAGAGCTGACGGACCCAAGTAGTGGTCGATTTTATTATGCTAACCAGTCCACAGGAGAGGTGAGCTGGGATAAACCACAAGCAGTACCGACATCAGCTCCGGCGGTCATGCAACCCACGCCACGAGTGCAACCGAAGTCATCCTCGTCCAGTTCTCAAAATGCTAAAATGGCTTCAAAATATGGCGATGGTTTTGTCACATCCGCCTCCCATCCTGAACTTGCGAGTCAATACGGCAACGTAGGAACATCTAATCCATATAACACCACTGGTCGTCCTGGAACAGCTACTGTCAGTAATCCTGTGGCAGAAAAGCCTCCAGTGTCTGGAGATATAGATACTATCCCGCCATTGGATGCTGAGTACCAAACTATTCCGGATACATTGCTTGCTCTTATCGAAGCCCTGCGAGGAGGGCAACTAAGTTCCGTTGATAAGCGTCAACTTGCCGAGGCACAGAAAGCTGTTGCTATATTCTCCAAACGGCTTGCTTTGGGGTACATTGCAGACGACGTTGCCAAACAAATGTTATCTATGACAAATTTTCTTGCCGCATATGACTGGTCGTCCGCGACGGCGACGCAGACGTCTTTAGTCAGTAATGAATGGAAAGAACACAAAGAGTGGTTGAAAGGCATCAAAGCCCTGGTACAACTTGCTACAAAACTGTATTCGCGTTAAGTGACAGAATAAAGCAGTAATAATTATAGCACTATCTCATTAGAAGTATATGCTTGGTAATTGAAGTATCTCAGAGCTTCTTCTTTTTTGGCACCGAAGCAAGGGCGTCCGAAGCATTACGCTTCTTCGATGTGAGTGTTTGCGCATTCTCATATATTTTTAGATCACGTGCATGCCTTAATTTATCCCAAGCAGCCCAGCCACGATACACTTGTCGTTCTTCATCCAACAAGGCCGTGAACTTCTCTCGCAATATTCCATTCACCTTTTCCTTATTTTTTCGTTCTTCAGGTTTAAGAGAGCTCTTTACAGATTTACGGGTTCTCTGGCAGAACTGAGCGAAAGCTTTTCTTGGTTCTTTGGGAGGCTCCGATCCATCGTAATTGGGAAATTCAACGTACTCACCCTCTGGTCCGATGGCACCTTTTGTCGCGTCGAAAGTACTTTCATCTTCTTTTTTAACAGCTGCTGCAGGAGGAGAAGCTGAAATCGCATGGGATGCGTCTTGTTTTGTAAAGGATTCCCCATTCCGCGAGACGTTCTCTTTCTGGCTGTCTGGATCTTTGCTCAATTGCTTTAGTCTGTTCTGGATTTCTTCTATCTGATGTTCTAAATTTTCGACTTTCGTTTCGAGATCTTTCTTCTCGTTTTCTCTCTTCGCCATTTTTATCGCTCGATTATTCTTCTGGATATCTTTGAACTTCGGAAGCGTTACTGGCGGAAGACCGATGCCTTTTTCTGCCTCAATAGGCAGCCCCATATCCTCTCGCACTTTCTTTTCAATAATTTCAACTTCCTTAAGCGCGGCTTTCATAAGAATTTCACATCTACGACCAATCACTTCTACTGGTAAACTACGAAAAAAGTAATCAAATCGAAATTGTGAACTCCGCCTTATTGCCATTTTAATAGCACCCCATTGGCCAATTCCATACTGTATTGAAAAAAAATATATTACACCATTTTAGTTGCAACGAACAAAGCAATTTGATTCTGCTACAAAAACTGCTTACCTTATGGGTCCAGCAAAGTAGATATCGGTCGTTGTCAGATGAAAACAGCTTATCTTTTGTATTCACGTGAGTAAATTTGAGATTTTCCCACGGATTGTCGAAAAGGGAAACAAAAATTTTAACACCCCGCCGAAGTGCTTTGATGTCAGCAAGTTTCTTCTCTCCTTTAGCAACCAAATTATTAACGCGATTATACTCGTGTTCTGAAAATCGAATTTTACCAACTTCTCCCCAAAAAGCGTTTGAATATTCAATAATTTGCTGCTCGGATTTGCCGACTTCAGAAGCAATTTTCGCAGTGTCTGATCGACCATACTTCGCACTTGCTTTGATAAATGACGTATAGTTAATGCGGCTCCAGTCAAGAAAACCCTCTTCGAGAAGTGTTTTTTTCTCTTCCTTCACCTCATCACTTAAAAGGGGTGGTAGTTCAATAGATTTGTTCTCTGTTGCTGTGGTATCATTGGCTTCCACTTCATTACTTTCAACATTGGTCCCTTCGTCTCGATTAACATCTGGAACGACGCTCTCATCTTTAACTGAACCATTCTTCTTTGCAGTTGCTGCAGTTTGTACTTCCTCAGGCAATGACCGAAATGCTGTCTCTTCTTCTTCCTGAATTTCCAATAGACGTTTTCTATTGAACATTTGCCATTCTTCCATACGAGGCAAACGTAAAGATTTTGGAAGACGGATAGGTTTCTTCTTTTTTCTTTCCTTTGGCTTGCTGCCCTTCATGGCGGCAACCTGATCTGCATAGAGTTTATTCTCGTTATAATTAGCAACAGTCTTACGTTCACGTTTGCCAATATCCAATATCCCAAACATACCAACTTCTGCCTTCGCAGCGGCGAGAGCGTTAGAATAGTCAACACCTTCAAAAGTTTGCATATTACTATTGCCATCCAGCTTGAAATCAAGCAGATCACCTTTGTCAGCTGCTTGAAATTTGTCGTTTAATTCTTGTGTTTTTTGTTTACCCGCGTTGATTATCAAATCAATATCTTCATCAGTGATAGACGAATCTTTACTTTTAAAGATCTTATCAGCACCAAATCGCACCGCCTCAAGCAATTCATTCCGAGATAATTTATCTTTGTCTTTCAAACGCCCTTGCTGCACAACCATTGCATCAAGTTTCAGCTTTTGCTGTGCACGTTCCACAATTTTTTCTTCGATGGTATGCTCTGTGACTAATCGAAAAACTTGTACTTCTTTCTTTTGCCCGATACGATGGGCACGATCCTGAGCCTGTAAATCAGCTTGTGGATTCCAATCCGAATCGTAGAGAATTACCACATCTGCAGTTTGCAAATTAATTCCCAAACCACCAGCTCTTGTACTGAGAAGAAAAAGAAATTTCTCGGAGTTTGGTGCGTTGTACGCATCAATATAATTCTCGCGAACTTCGTATGTTGTATTGCCATCAATACGGCAATACTGAAAACGACGCATAACAAGATAATCTTCCATTATATCCAAAATGCGGGTCATTTGCGTGAACAAGAGAACACGAGATCCTCGTTCTTGAAGCCTTTTGAGTAGTTTATCGAGAAGAACCATTTTGCCGCAATTCTCTACCAAATGTTCTCCGAGAGGGGGTAGAGTACGGTCTTCAACACCTGGAAACAAATATGGGTGCCCTGCACACTTTCGAAGTTGCATTACAATGTTTAAAATTGCAGTGCGACTCCCCGAAGTACCTTGAATAGAGTCAATATCTCGAATAAGTATGTCTCGGTACAACTTTTTCTGCATTGCACTCATTCCAGTAAAAAGAATTGTTTCGTGTTTTGGGGGTAAGCTTTTTTCAACTTCCTTTTTTAATCGACGAAGCATGAATGGGCGAAGAATTTTATGAAGTTGAGAAATAAGACGATTTTTTTCATCATTGTCGTCAATGTCAAGATTAAACCATTCATCAAACTGATCTGCGCTTGCAAATACGTCAGGAACCAAGAAATTCAGCAGCGCCCAAAGCTCATGAAGCGAGTTTTGTAGTGGTGTTCCTGTAAGAAGAATTCGATACCGTGTTTCAAACATCCGTACCGTTTTTGAAAACGTAGATGCCTCATTTTTCAATCGATGAGCTTCATCAATGATTAGGTACGACCATGCAAACTTCATAAATGTATTCTTTTCGATATTACAAATCTCGTACGTCGTCACGACAACATTCCAATCGCGATCAGAATTTTTTCTCCCTGGGCAAAGCGTTTTTTCAATCATTTCCTCTCGCGTCGCTTTATCCCCATGAAATTTCACAGCTTTCAGTGTAGGGGCCCAACGAGCTAGTTCGTTCATCCAGTTACTAAGCGTAGATTTTGGTACAATAATTAAGTGTGGGCCATGGTCATTTTGAAATTCTTTCATGTAGACTAAGACCGATATGGATTGAAGAGTTTTTCCTAATCCCATCTCATCCGCTAAAATGCCATTTACTCCGTTTTCTTGGAGTCGAATCATCCAGTTCAAACCTTCAAGTTGGTATTCTCTCATTTTGCCAAAACCAAGTGTTGTTGGTTGAGAAGTGAGGAATGTTGCCTGGTGTTCATCTGCCTCTTCGAGTTCCTCCTCTTGATTTGCATTATCATGATCTCGTCTACTCGTAGAGCCTTGTCGCTCTTCGGTGGTCTTCTTGGCACCAGCCTTTATTCCAAATTTCGCTTGATCTTGTTTTACTTGACCAAAGTGCGAGAAAATCGAAGACTGTTTCAAAAGAAACTCGAGGCGTTTCTTTGCCTGTGCAGCTTTTTGTTTCTGTATATCTTCTTGTTGCTCGGCGATGATGGCTTCCTTTCTCTTTTTCTCTTCTTGTGCGAGCCTTCGATTTTCAATTTGCTTTGCGGATGCTTTCCGTGGCGTTTGTTTGGCTTTTTTTCTCTTTTGTTGGTAGCTACTGTCCGAGTCCGATGTATAATCGGAAGAATCACTATCGCTACTTCCATCTTCGTCTACATATTCTCCGTCGTCACCATTGTCCTTATCCCCATCTTCATTTGTAGCACTATCTCCGTCGACTCCTTTCAATTTCTTCTTTTTCATTAGCTTCTTGAGTCTTCTTTTTTCTTTTCGGTTTTCTTTTCGTTCCTTTTGGGCACGTTGGCCACGGGTGCCCCGTTGAGTCCCACCTATGTCATCTAACATTAACGTCTCTCGTTCTTTCTGCAAACGTTCCCGCCTTTCAATAGCGGCTACATCAGCTTGGTGAGATTCCGATCGAAAACGAAATTGGTCTTTGCGTGCCAGGTCTTCGTAGGGTTCCTTTTCGGAGGAGTCGAGGCTATTCCATCGATCTCGCATTGCCCGAGAGAAAAGCCCAACTTCGAATTTACCATTATTATTTGCAATATGCTGTGCCTTAATTTGTTCTGTATTGTCTTTTTGCCAGAATGAATAGGCAGATTGAGCGGGTTTGATTTGCTTACTCGAGCTGCCCTCTTCAGAAAATTGTGGAGCCACAGCCACCCAATGAGAACGATCTTCCTTTGGCATTTTCCAAGGACTGATTTTTATGTATCATGCAAGTGTAAAACAGAAGTTCTAGCTCAAGATTTATCCCTTAGCACCCGATCTTTGCAAGGATATATGAAAACAAGGTGACTACGACCTCAAAAAAGTTGATTAATGAGCATCAGTTGTTTTGCAATAATGTATGAAAGCTTGGCGGTAAACGTCGTTTGACATACTCTGCGCGGTCCAGATCATCATGAAGCAAGTCATGCGCAAATCATCCAGAAATCAAGGATCCAACAAAATTCGAGATTTGACTTTATTTTCGAACAAATAACCCAAGCACTACAGTATCAACTGCCAACGTCGATGCCGCCGATGACGGCAGAATCGCCTGCTGCCTCGGACAAGATCACAAACGACAGTACCGTTGTACGGTCACCACAACAAGATGACGCACAGACAAATTCACAGAAAGGAAGTGACAACGACCCATTCCCAACTCTTGATCGCCAAAGTGTTGGAAGAGGCATGGAAAAATTTACTACCTTAATCAATGACAACATTATTGCTGCTCGATTTGGCGTCTTTGCTACAATTTCTCTTCTAACTGTGAGTGCAATAAGTCTCTACTCAGTATCATTGTTGCGTATTGGTATTCTATCATCGCCATCATTGACGTCGTTACCTTTCAATTCGACAAACCTCTCAACAACATGGAATCTCAAATTTTCTGCCCTTTACCTTTCAACTATTTAGGTATACGGAATCTCAAATACACCATTATTCTTTCGATATCGCTCAATCGCAGAAATTCCTAATTCGTATTTTGTCGGGAGGCGGCGTCTCTATTGTCGAATCATTGGAGTTCATCGCGAGGCCAAAAGCAGTAACGAAACGAAGGGAATTCAGATATTAGTTCGTCATTTATCACCCATTGGTACGCTCTTGCCTACATCTTGGTTTGAGTATTTGATGAAAATGAGTCCATCGAATCGCAAAGTATCAAGGGATCCGACCATAGTTGACGATAAAGTAGTGGGAGGTAACAGAGAACTTTTGAAGTTACAAATTGCCGGAGTGCAGAAGCCACCTTTATCACGCGGTTCGTACGATCCCGAAGAATTCTTGTCTCGTCTTGCCAAGAAACGTGCGCTCGTATCATGCCAACTTTTAGGACGAAGGATCGCTATACCAGAAGAGGATGATGAGAAGCAACACCAGAAACCATTAGAAATCCTCGGAGATAATTTTCACGCCGCTAACGATGAGAATCTCTCGAATGTTTCAGAGGACTTGGATGATTATCAAGCCGCTTTATGTCATATAGCATATCGTCCACATTGGCAATTTCTCACTACGGATATGGCTGAGGCATTAGTCAAGGCAGGGAATGCGACCGTCGCCTCCGATGTCCTAAATTACACATCTTTGAACCAAAATGGCGACTCTGAAAAAATGTTTGCAGGTCCCTTGAAAACTAAAATTATCGATACATCGCAGCGAATTCATGACATTCGTCGTGATGTCAAATACATGGATGCACTGAAAAAATCAGAATTTCAGGCTGCACAGAGCTCCAAAGGTATGTGGTCCGACCCCGAGGTACGGCGAATGAAAAAAGAAATTATTAACGAAGTGGAATTTCAAGCGAAGGCAACCCCACTTCAAAAGATTTGGAGGATGATTCGAGGGGGATGAAACAAGGCCTTGCGTCATTTTAAAATGAAATTATAATGAAGTTTTGGTTATGCGTTCAAAATCGATACATTCAAGAATTCGTCTTGTACATGCCGTCCATTTTAAATATTCGTGATGTTGTGAGTCTCTATGCACCACTTTGTCCTTTGAAAGTCATCATCCAGTACAAAAATATCACGACAAATACCACGAAAAGAACCATGTAACACATGTGCTTCCCAGAGTTCGTGTCCAACATGATTCCGATCTTCGCCAAACTCCCCTGTAGCATATCACCCGTGGATAGAAATCCCTCTCCCATTTGATCTAGTAGAGAGTTTTGCTCCCGAACTTCGCTGCCAATATCCACCGTTAGACCCTGATCAGAAATTTTGATGAAAAGTGACGAAATGGTCAGATCAACAATGATAAATATCCGTGAGTCGAATTTCTTTGAGTTTGCCTCTGTAAGCTATAATTTACCTTAAGTCGAGCAACTTGTTCGCTTAGTTCAGATATACGGTCATTATTTTGTTGTTCCAGAATATTCGTGTTAGCATCGTTAAACCTTCCGCCACCTTCAACATCTCCTCTCCCGTAACCTCCAGAGCCACCACGAGAATACATGTTTGTCGAATTATTATGACTGTTCGTGTTTTTGCGTTGGTGCATGGGATTGGATGAGATCATACGTCGTTCATTAAGACTCCAGGCAAGTAAATTTTAATTTATGAATTGGTGCAATACCGATTTGAAGGAGCTGGTTCGTGCTTCGCTGAGAATCGCTAGAATCACGTAGGGACTAATGTAGTCGCTCCTTAATTAATATCATCTCACCACACGCACCAACACCAATCCTGTGGGATGAGGGGTCCCACAGGGCA
>Ga0115013_10002194_pt1 | contig 10939 bp, 8 predicted proteins | sample SouAtlMetagenome_2_FD_88686 | JGI IMG/M metagenome (GOLD analysis project Ga0115013, IMG submission 88686) | Marine eukaryotic phytoplankton communities from Atlantic Ocean - South Atlantic ANT15 Metagenome | ecosystem: Environmental > Aquatic > Marine > Oceanic | place: South Atlantic Ocean...
AGGGTGTTTTTCTATCCAACAAAATGACTAATATTGTGGCAAATTACAAAACTTTTTTGGTGAAAATAGTAGTATTAGCAATAGGAAAGACCGATGAAAGTTGGGTGCAAGAGGGAATAGACAAATATTCTAAACGTTTAAAGCACTATATCTCTTTTGAATTCGTGATTATTCCTGACTTAAAAAATCGTAAAAATTTATCTGAAAGTCAGCAAAAAGAACAGGAGGGTAAGTTAATACTAAAGCAAGTACACGATACCGACACACTTATTTTGCTAGACGAAAAAGGCAAAGAGTTTGATTCAAAGTCTTTTTCTAATTTCATACAACAGAAAATGAATACAGGTATAAAACGATTGGTATTTGTTATTGGTGGCCCTTATGGTTTTAGTGCTGAGGTTTATAACAAAGCCACTTCTAAAATAGCATTATCTAAGATGACTTTTTCACATCAGATGATACGCCCATTTTTTGCCGAACAAGTTTACCGAGCATTTAGTATTCTGAATAACGAACCCTATCATCATCAATAAATGAAATTAGTATTTGCAACCAACAACCCCAATAAGCTCGCTGAAATACGTATGCTAGTACCTTCTTCCATTGAAATTCTTAGTTTGAAAGACATCAATTGTCATGAAGAATTACCTGAAACATCGGATACTTTGGAAGATAATGCCGCTCAAAAAGCCTTTTATGTTTTTGATAATTATGGCTACAATTGTTTTGCTGATGATACTGGATTAGAAATTGAAGCTTTAGATGGTCGTCCTGGAGTGTATTCGGCACGTTACGCTGGAGAACAATGTATTGCTGAAGATAATATGCAAAAGGTATTGGCTGAAATGAAAGGAGAAGAGAACAGAGACGCTTGTTTTCGCACCATAATATCTTTAGTAATTGATGGTAAAGAATTTCAATTCGAGGGAATAGTAGAAGGACAGATAATACCAGAAAAATGGGGCGATAAAGGTTTTGGATATGATCCTATATTCTTAGCAGATGGTTTTGATGAAAGTTTTGCCCAAATGTCTATCCAACAAAAAAATGAAATTAGCCACAGGGGATTAGCTGTCAAAGAACTTATAGCTTTCTTTAATAGGAAGGTTTAAAAAAAGCGGAATTTATATATTTGTGAAAACAAAAATTACACACATGAAAACAACTTATTTTTTAGCATTACTCTTAGTTTTTGCCTCTTGTCAATCTAAAATCTCAATGAAAGAATATCCTATGACTGAAAAAAAAGAAGTTGTTGATACCTACTTTGGTGTTGAGGTAGTAGACAATTACCGTTGGTTAGAAGACGATTTAAGTGAAGAAACAGCCCAATGGGTAAAGCAACAAAATGAAGTAACATTCGATTTTCTCAACCAGATACCTATCAAAAACGCTTTGACGGAAAGACTGACAGAAATATGGAATTATGAAAAATTGTCAGCCCCATTCAAACGTGGCGATTACACTTATTTTTATAAAAATGACGGTTTACAGAATCAATACGTTGTTTATAGAGAAAAGAATAATGAGGAAGAAGTTTTTTTAGATCCAAACTCTTTTTCTGATGATGGTACAGTTTCTTTAAGCTCATTGAGTTTTTCCCCAGATGGTAGCTTGGCAGCATATTCTATATCTGAAGGTGGTAGCGATTGGCGAAGTGTTATCGTTATTGATGTGCTAACTAAGGAAATCATCGAAGATACTTTGGTCGATATCAAATTCAGTGGTGTCAGTTGGAAAGGCAATGAAGGCTTCTTTTATGCCAGTTACGATAAGCCACAGGGAAGTGAGTTATCCGCTATGACTGACCAACACAAGCTTTACTTCCATAAGTTAGGAACTAATCAAAAAGAAGATAAGGTAGTCTTTGGAAATACAGAAAAATACCGTTATGTATGGGGGTTCGTAAGTGAGGATGGTCGTTTTTTGACTATCTCAGGCTCATCATCAACTAGTGGTAACAAACTTTTTATTAAAGATTTGAATCAAGAGAATTCGCCTATTTTAAACATAGTCAATGATTACGATAGCGATAGCTACGTTTTGCACAATGAGGGAGATTTACTTTATATAGTTACTAACAGAAATGCACCTAATAAGAAAGTAGTAACTGTATTGTTTCAAAATCCTCAAGTCGAGCATTGGCAAGATTTTATTCCTGAAACAAAACATGTTCTAAGCCCTAGCTTTGGTGGAGGTTTTTTCTTTGCACATTACATGATTGATGCCATTTCTATAGTTTATCAGTTTGATACTGAAGGTCATAATTTGGGTGAGATTCAATTGCCAGGTGTTGGAAGTAGTGGTGGCTTCTCATCAAGAAAAGAAGAAAAAGAACTGTATTATCGTTTTACAAACTATCACACGCCAAGTGTTATTTACAAATACGATGTAGAAAGCCGTCAGTCAGAATTGTATTGGGAGCCTAGTATAGATTTTGTTTCTTCCAATTTTGTATCTAAACAAATCTTTTATACTTCTAAAGATGGTGCAAAAGTACCTATGATTATAACTCACAAAAAAGGAATCAACTATGATGGTACTAATCCGACCATCTTATACGGCTACGGAGGTTTTAATGTGAGCTTAACACCTTCATTCAGTATTAGTAGAGCTGTATGGTTAGAGCAAGGAGGAGTATATGCAGTTGCCAACCTTAGGGGTGGTGGCGAATACGGTAAAGAATGGCATAATGCTGGAACTCAAATGAATAAACAAAACGTTTTTGACGACTTTATAGCAGCAGCTGAATATTTGATTTCAGAAAATATGACATCTAGTGATTATTTAGCTGTCGATGGCCGTTCTAATGGTGGTTTATTGGTAGGGGCTGCTATGACACAACGCCCAGACCTTATGAAAGTAGCCTTACCAGCAGTAGGAGTTTTAGATATGTTGCGTTACCATAAATTTACGGCAGGCGCAGGTTGGGCATACGATTATGGTACTTCAGACGATTCTAAAGCAATGTTTGAGTATTTGAAAGGCTATTCTCCAGTACATAACGTTAAGCAAGGGGTTAATTATCCAGCTACTTTAGTCATTACAGCCGACCACGACGATAGGGTAGTACCAGCACATTCTTTTAAGTTTATTGCAGAATTACAAGACAAACACCAAGGAGATAATCCTTTGTTGATACGCATAGAAACCAATTCCGGACACGGTGCAGGAACACCCGTTTCTAAGCAAATAGAGCAATCGGCGGATATTATGGCATTTACTCTTTATAATATGGGAGTTGATGAGTTTAAGAAATAATTTGATAAAATTCTAAACTCAACATTTTTACTCTATTCTGTGATATTTCCTGACTAAGCCCGATTTATAGCGAATAAATACGGATGAATTAGTTAAAATTTGATCGACTTTTCTTCCATCTAAGCTATAAATACCTTCAATTTCATCAGAATTTAAAAGATAGTAAGATCCTAGATTTGCTGATTCAACAGCAGTTCCTATCCATACCACTGTATCTATGCCAGTTGAATTAGTGGTTATTTCCATTTTTACTATACCTTGACCAGCTGTATTATTAGGATAAAAATGGCAATTTAAATACTGATTAGTACTTGCTGAAAAGTTAGCTGTTCCACTTATAACTCCTGGATCATAACAACTAGGAAAGCAAATAGAAAATTCCCATTCATTTGGCATTTCGTCTTCCACAATTTGCCAACTGATATCACATGCTTCTAAAGCGTTGTAATAGGTGTTTTGATAAAAGTCAGAAACTGTCGAAATATCGGATAACTCTATAGTGTAGTCATCAATTGTATGGGTCAGTGGATTACTTTCTCCTTCGACAATGATGTAAGCTTTCATTCCCATCATTACATGGGGTGTACAAACATAAAAATAGGTGCCAGCTTCATTAAATACGACGTAGCCATCATCTTCTAGTGAAAAGCCACCATTTGATGTAGTTCCATTGTTATTATAGGTTTCCTCATTCACTTCAACGGCGTTATGAGAAGATAAATTTTCAAAATACACGGTATCGTTCACTTGGATTGTGAGTTCGCTAGGTGAAAAAATATTGTAGTCTGATGCGTAAATGGTATGTGTATTTTGAGCCTTGCCTATTAATGGTAGAGCAAATAGACATAAATAGATGAATTTGTTCATAGGTTAAAATGTATTTATTATTGTGAAAATACATTTTTTTTAAATATTAATCTCTATCAACCTTATGAACACCTTTTCAACTCTCTAACTCAATCTCAATAGTCTGCAAATTTCCATTGCGTTTAATTTGGCAAATTATTTCGTCACCAGGACTAAATTTAATAATTTGTTCATGTAATTGACTGACACTATTTACCTCCACATCATTGATGCTAATCAAAACATCGTAGCTTTCAATTCCAGCTTTTTTGGCAGCACCATCTTTTAGTACATCAGTTACAAGAACACCTTCCACGCCGTTTAAAGCTAGTTTTTTAGCCATTTCTTGGTTAATGTCAGCAATATGAATGCCGATGTAGGCACGTCTGACTTCACCATAATTTTTGAGGTCAGAGACGACTTTCTGAACCATATTGGCAGGTATAGCAAATCCATATCCTGTATAAGAACCTGTATTAGATTGTATGGCTGTATTAATGCCTACTAAATCGCCATTGGTATTAACTAAAGCTCCTCCAGAATTACCAGGGTTTATGGCAGCATCGGTTTGAATAAAGGATTCTATGCCATTTCTTCTGTTCAATATGTTGATACTTCTTGCTTTGGCACTGACAATGCCAGCTGTTACAGTAGAGTTAAGGTTAAATGGATTACCTACTGCTAAAACCCATTCGCCTACTTTGATGGAATCCGAATCACTAAAAGTAAGGTGTTCCAAAGTTTGAGCATTAATTTTTAGTAATGCCAAATCGGTATTAGAGTCAGTACCTAATAATTCTGCTGTATAACTGCGTTTATCGTTGAGCACGACTTCTATTTCTTCAGCTTCATTAATAACGTGCTTATTTGTTACTACGTATCCATCTTTTGAAATGATAACTCCAGAACCACTAGCTACTTTCTCGGTTGGTTGGTTATAATAGCCTTGACCAAAAAAAGGGTGATAATATCGGTAATATTCATCTTCCATAATTTTGGATTTGATGTGTACGACTGCCTCAAGAGATTTTTCGGCGGCATAAGTGAAATCTGTTTGTGTATTGGATTTGTTTTTGGTAGTTGCAAAAAATGATGTGTTTGCGAATACCTTGTTATCTATTAATGCTTGTGTTATCTGAAAGAGAACACCTCCTAAAACCAGATAAGCAAAAATGGTTAGTTTCTTCATAATTATTGATTTTTGATAATAACAAATTGAGTGTTTAATTTATTGTATAAAAACCCAAGAAATTATAGAATGCTTTTAATGAGCCTGAGTTTGTGGGTGTGTTTGCGTTCTTCAGCATTGAAAATACCCTGTTGGTCGAGTCGGTCTATACGCACTTTTCCAGAGGCGTGAATAATGAAGTTATTCTCTAAGATGACTCCCACGTGAATAATTTTTCCTTCGTTATTATCGAAAAAGGCTAAATCACCAGTTTCTGATTCTTCTATGAAACTAAGTGTTGTTCCTGTCTCCGCTTGTTGATATGCATCTCTAGGAATTTCTTTACCATTTAAACGGTAAATCATCTGAGTGAAGCCCGAGCAATCAATTCCAAAAGGTGTTCTGCCACCCCACAAATAGGGGGTATTTAGGTACAACATAGCATTATCTACCATCATAGCTTTGTCTTTAAAACCTGTTGTGCTTTCTCCTTGATGGATGTAGACATTATCGTTTATTTGAAACTGATGTTCTTGGTAAAATGGGAGTGTACTTCCCAAAGGTACAGTTTGATGGGTGTCTTTAACTACCATATCTAACAATTCGGTAGTTAGGGTGGGGTCATGACGTTCAAGTTCCTCGTAGGTGTTTTTGTCTATTTCTGACCACTGTTTGTTGCAAATCCAACCTTCGTATTTGTCGTGTGCTAAACGTATTTTGCTCCATTTTACTCGAGATTCTAATACTTTGAAATGTTCGCCAAAGAGAACTTGATTGACCATCTCTGCTTTGTCGGATGCTTCGGCACGTATAGGTACTATTGCTAATTCTGAAATTCCGTATTTCATCTAAGACAAAAGTAAAAAAAAAGCCCACTTATGAAAGTGAGCTTTTATTATTAATTCTTTGGCGTTTAAATCATTTCTACAACCATAGCAGATGCACCGCCACCACCGTTGCAAATTCCTGCTGCTCCGACTTTAGCATCGTTTTGCTGAAGAACATGCAATAGAGTAACGATAATTCGTGCTCCTGAGCAACCTAATGGATGTCCTAAAGATACTGCACCTCCATTGACGTTTACCTTAGCAGCGTCAAGCCCTAATTTTTCTATATTGGCTAATCCTACCACAGAAAAGGCTTCGTTTAATTCGAAGTAATCTACATCGCTAGTAGACAGATTAGCCTTATCCAAGGCAATGGGTAAGGCTTTAGCAGGAGCAGTAGTGAACCATTCTGCTTGATGAGCTGCATCGGCATAGCTACGTATTTTAGCTAAAGGTTTTAGACCTAATTCTTTAGCCTTTTCGGCACTCATAAGTAATATAGCAGCGGCACCATCATTTAGGGTCGATGCATTGGCTGCAGTTACAGTACCATCTTTATCGAATACAGGGCGTAGATTAGGAATTTTATCCATCTTCACATTTTTGTATTCTTCATCTTCTGATACGATGAGGTCATCTCCTCGTCTTTGAGGTACTGCTACTGGAACGACTTCGTCTTTAAACTTACCATTTTCCCATGCACTAGCACTTCTGTTGTATGATTCAATAGCAAAGGCATCTTGTTGTTCTCTACTAAAGTTCATCTCTTTAGCACACAATTCGGCACAATTTCCCATATGTACTTTATTGTAAACGTCTGTTAGTCCGTCTTTTACTAAGCCATCTATTAACTTCATATCTCCTAGCTTCTGACCATTTCTACCTTTAGCGAAGTAATGAGGTACGCTAGACATATTTTCCATACCACCAGCTATGACGATATCGTTATCACCACACATTATACTTTGTGCGGCTAACATGATAGATTTCATTCCCGAAGAACATACTTTATTTATAGTTGTGCAAGGTACTTCTTGAGTAAGACCAGCGGCCATAGCGGCTTGTCGTGCAGGAGCTTGACCTAAGTTTGCTTGGAGTACATTACCCATATAAACTTCATCTACCCTATCTGCTGTTAGGCTGACTTTTTCTAATACACCTTTTATGGCTACTCCACCTAATGTTGTAGCAGAAACACTTGATAAACTACCTCCAAAACTTCCCATTGGAGTTCTTACGGCTGATACGATAACTACTTCTTTCATAATGATTTATATTTTTTGGATACTAAGCTGCGAAGTTAAATAAAATGATGTAGTAAAGTAGGTTTGTAAACTTGTTATTTATTGGTATTTTAGTCGGCGATATGCGATTCAACTTCCCTTCTGAAATAAGGAATAATTACTATAAAATTCAAAAAGTTGTTCTTTTTCTTCTGGCAACCATTCTTATTGTCTGGATGTTTCCTAACAAAGCATCTTTTAAGTTTGAGTTTCAAAAAGGCAAACCTTGGATGCACGAAACCTTAATCGCTCCTTACGATTTTCCTGTTTACAAATCCAACGAACAGTTAGTTGATGAGCAAGAGCAATTGCGTAACAATATCAAGCTAACTTTTGTATTGGACGAATCGGTATATGAGATTAAAGCCGAAGAATTTATATCCAATTTTGAGCAAAAATGGTCAACCGATAGAAAGGTGTCTAAAGATGCTCGTTTTACTTTTTTTAACCTCAATAAAAAGAAGAATAAAACAAAGAAGGAAAAATTAGCCGATTATGGTTTGAAAGTTCTTAAAGACTTGTATAGAACTGGTATCATTCAAATGGTTGATGATATTGAATTTAAGGAAGCCGATTATGAACTTATTGTAATGAAAGAAAATATTGGTGAGCTCGTTACTTTAGGAGATTTGTACACCATAGAAACAGCTTCTAAAAAGGCTTATGAGCTGAAAAATATTTCAGATGAAGAATCCAATTTCTTAGCACCTTTGATATTAGAAATGCTCAAGCAAAATGTCTTTTATGACGATGATGCTACAACTAAAATGTTGGATAGTGAACTGAAAGCTATTTCTAAGGGCTTAGGAATGGTTCAACGTGGTGAGGTAATTATCTCTCAAGGTGAATTAGTTACTGAAAGTAATTTTCAAGAATTAGAATCTTATCGTCATCGTTATGAAGGGGAAAATTGGCAAGATGGTTCAGAAAACTGGCTTAGTTTAGGACAGTCCTTATTAGTATTAGTTGCTTTTTTGATTTTATACTTATTCCTCAAACAATTTAGGATTGAGGTATTCAACGATAATAAGAAAATCACTTTTATTCTTACTCTTATTGTCTTAATGGTATTGATGGGTTCTCTTTCTTTAATGGCAAGTAACAAGCTCATTTTTTTAATGCCTTTCTGCTTGTTGCCGATCATTATGAAAGCCTTTTTTGATACACGTTTAGCTTTGTTTACCCACTTAATAGCAGTTATTATTATAGGTTTTATTGTGCCTAATAGCTTTGAATTTATCTATCTGCAATTAATGGCTGGAATTGTATCCATTTTATCTGTTTTACAGATGTATAAACGAGCCCAGCTCTTTGTTTCTACTGCTAAAATTATTGCTATTTACTTTGTTGCTTATTTCGCTATGGCACTCACTCAAGAAGGTAGTGTTGATAATATCGATTGGATGAATTTTGTTTGGTTTGCTGGAAATGGTGCTCTAACCTTATTTGCTTATCCTTTGATTTTCGCCTTTGAAAAAACCTTCTCTTTGGTGTCTGATATGTCACTGCTAGAATTGTCAGATACTAATAGCCCTTTATTAAGAGAATTGGCTCAAAAAGCACCCGGTACGTTTCAACACTCTATACAATTAGCTAATTTAGCTGAAGAAGGAATTCTTGAAATAGGAGGTAATGCATTGTTGGTACGAGCTGGTGCTTTATATCACGATATTGGTAAAATGAAGAATTCTCAATTTTTTATAGAAAATCAAATTTCTGGAATAAACCCCCACGATGATTTGAGTTTTGAGGAAAGTGCCGAAGTCATTATTAAGCACGTAAAAAATGGCATTAGTTTAGCTAAAGAAAATAACTTACCCGATGAACTGATAGACTTTATACGAACACATCATGGTACTACTATGGTGGGCTATTTTTATAAGCAGTATGTAGCGAGTTTCACTGATGAGATTGAGGCTGCAGAAAAATTCACTTATCCTGGCCCTAAACCTTTTTCCAAAGAAACTGCCGTTCTGATGATGGCTGACTCAGTGGAAGCTGCTGCAAGGAGTTTAAAGTCACCAACTTTAGAGAATATCGATAAGTTGGTGGAGAGTATCATAAATAATCAAATAGACAACGAACAATTTGTGAATGCTGATATTACTATGAAATCCATTACACAGATAAAGAAATTGTTTAAAAAGAAATTACAGAGTATACACCACGTGAGGGTGGAGTACTGATTTAAGGAATAAGCACTCGCTTAGCATCAACTTTTCTTCCGTCAATAGATAAACGTATTACATAAAGCCCTGTCTTTAGATTGGGTTTTTTTAATTGTATTTGATGCAATTGTTTGTTGCAGGTGTCTTCATATAAAAGGGTTGATTTACGCCCCATAGCATCGCATATGTCAATACTAACTTCCGACTTACTGTTGCAGTAAAAACTAAGTTCAAAATTTTCTACAATAGGGTTAGGGGCAATGGATAGTATCTTACTAGCAATATCGTTTCTATTGTAGTCTATCGTGTTTACTATTTCTATATCAACGTCAAGATAGATGTCAAAAACACCATTTAAATTTGAATTGTCATCAATAGTCAAAGGTATGATTCTTTCTAGTGCCGAGGGGTCAGAAGCCCAAGGATCAATGTCTATGGAGGTATCACCTTCAAAGTACAATTGGGTGACAAATTCAGGATTGTTTTTATAAACTACCTTGTAATGTATGTGACTTGGTCGGTAATTACTTCCGTTCAAGTATTTACCGGGTTGAATGCTTTCAAAAGCGTAATTACCAGAATCGTCAGTATAGATTTTACCTCTGTAGTCTATATCTTCATATGCACCATCATTATTGGCTTGCCATACATCTATTAGAGCATTTGGGACTGGCGTTACACAATCTTTAGCGTAAACTGTACCAGTAATGTATAAGCGTGGCACTTCACTAACAACAGGAGCAATATTACTAATGTTGGGTGCTCCTTCAATGAAGTAAGGGCCTAATATATCATCTGAAGTAATACATTCGTCCTTTGCAAACAACTGTTTGAAAGGCAAAAAGGGTAAGATTGAGGCACTAATGAACGATTTTAGGGCTTGTCTTCTTTTCATAATTTATTAGCTATTAGAGATATTTCTATATTTACATTTTTGGGTAACACACTGACTTGAACAGCCTCACGTGCAGGAGGATTTTCGTCGAAGTATTCTACATATACTGAATTGATATCTGCATACTGATTCATATCTTTTAAAAAGATAGTGCACTTCAAAACATGTGAAAAATTCATTTCAGCAGCTTCTAAAACTGCTTGTAGATTTTTCATAACTTGGTGGGTTTCATTTGTAATAGAATCCATTATCAAATCACCACTAATAGGATTTGTAGCAATTTGACCTGAGGTGTATAAGGTGTTGTTGGATAGTATAGCTTGACTATATGGGCCTATAGCCTCAGGTGCATTTTTTGTATAAATTACTTTTTTCATTGTACTAAGATAGTATTTTTTACTTTTGCCGAAGTAGTAATGGACTTCATCGCTTATAACTTTAAGAGGAAAGTCCGGACACCATAGAGCAGCATAGCGGATAACATCCGTCCA
>Ga0115013_10002195_pt1 | contig 10938 bp, 8 predicted proteins | sample SouAtlMetagenome_2_FD_88686 | JGI IMG/M metagenome (GOLD analysis project Ga0115013, IMG submission 88686) | Marine eukaryotic phytoplankton communities from Atlantic Ocean - South Atlantic ANT15 Metagenome | ecosystem: Environmental > Aquatic > Marine > Oceanic | place: South Atlantic Ocean...
ATTGTTGCCATTCGGTTCATCGAACGTCCGAAAAACAAACATGCAGAAAACAAGATCACAAAGCACCAACATAAAAATAGGCAAGAGAGAAAAATAAATTGGTCGAATGAGAAAAGTGCAAGGCAAACTCAAGGCATCATATCGCAGAATTTCCAAAGCATTTTCATGTCTTGGTAGGAACTAGGACGGCAGATGGTGCAACAAAGTAGCATTTCCTTTCTTCCTGCATTGTGACCGACACTACGTCTCTTCCAACATTTCTCGTTATCGAAGGCATATATTATACTTACAACAAGATCATAATGTTGCGTGGCCAATAGTTTCCGAATTTTTCTTCGGTTTCCTTTACGGCAGTCTTGGCAGACTTCCAAAAGTTTTGGGTCTTGTTGCTTTCCTGCTGCTGGAGGGCGGCGACTGCGGCAACCAATCCAGCAGTCGTGGCCACCATGGCCTTTTGGTTGCTGGACGATGACGCTGCTGCCTGCTGGAGGGATGACGAGAAACGGGCGGAAGCGTTTCGGCTGGAGGAAGCGGCCCTGCGGGCAGCCATGCGAAGAGCGGTAGAAGAGATCATTTTGGAGTTCGATTTAGAGTTTTGGGAGTGACTTGGGTAGTTGAAATGCAGTCGATATAAAATGCTGTTTGTAGTAACGGATCCAAATGCCGTTCGTTGTTCGTCACACTCGGCAAATACGTGGGGACGAAAAATCTTATTTCATTCCAGTCATTTCTCCTTTACCGTACGACGTGTGGACGGCTCACGATAAAACCACGACTTAAAACGCCGTAGAGGAGAAAAATACTCTGAACACCAGTGAGTGCAAACCACGAAGTTACTGTTGCTTTCTCACAGCGCCACCAGCAGCATCACAATCGATCCATCTTTAGTATCATTGGGCACAAACACACACATTGATCGTCTCATTCGGTTCTCCGAGCACTATATACAACAACAATACCATGAGCCAGCAATTTATCGCCCGTGTCGTCAACTACGTGGCCAACGAAATCATCGTCAAGGGACTCGCCAACTCGAGGACCTTTCAAAAGTTTGCCGTTCGGACCAACCAACAGTACCAAGAACTGAACAAACAGGGTGCGGAAAAAATTGCCAAGACCGTCGAGGAGATTGCCAAGGCACAGGGATCAACTTCTTCGGCATCCGCTGCCGCAAACGCGGCCAATAATGCATTGCAGCCTCCCCAGCGGCCACTCCGGGGCATTCCGGGATTTTTTCTGGCCTTTGCCAAGGTGGTTCGAAAGGATATGGTTGGTCACTAATGAACCAATGAATCAAGTACCGTCACATTTGTTCAGAGGGAACAAGGACCAGAGCAACAGCGAAAGGAGACAAGTGTTCTCGAGCTTTCTCAAAAGCGTTCATGAATAATGCAATTGGAGTTTGCAACTGTCAAGTGATTCTGATGCATAGGCAATACGACAATGCAGAAGCAGTCGAGGAGCGGTCTTTTTGACTTGATTGAGCTCTATCTCGCCTACCAGTTTCTACCATGCGCCCCGCTTCGAAACTGGTTGAGCAAGGGAAACAGTTAGAATGGCGGAGGTTTAGTACCAAATAGCAAACCAAAACCAAATCCAAGTTGTAGGTCCTTTCGTCACTGTAAAAACCTAGAGAACCCCAATAAAATTAATCAGTTATCAAATCATATTAATTTATGCCCACTGTCGTTTCAAAGAATACCGAATTACGAATGAACTAGCGAATAAAACCACAAGTACAACTAATGTCTTTGATACCTCTAACGGCATGTATTCGCCGTACTTCAACAGTGCAAATGAGATAGCAATCCCCATGAATCCCAAGAAGGAAATAGAAGTACTAAACGAAGTCTTCAATGATGAAATAAAATTCCAAAAAATAAATTCTCCTCGATTCTTTCTCTTCAGCTCAAAAGTCACATGGAGTTTGGTGATTCGGACATCTCTCTCGTCGCGAACGACGCAAACCGCTCCCTCAAGTCGATCGTCAGAAGAATGTTTTCCCTCTTCCGGTGGATGTGGAATTCTCGCTTCAAAGACTGGGAAACAGGATATATCATACCGCTCCTCGAAGGATACTCGTTTAGAATCTACATTGTCCTTGCCCAATTCCCTGATGCCCGGATTGATACCCAACTCCGAACTTCCGGGAGCCATCGACAACAAACTTTTTGTACAGTCGTGCATTAATGCGGTTCGAATTTTTTGAGTTTTGGCATTTAGCCACGCGAATCGGTTTGCAACTGAAATTTTGGTTGATAGGTAGATTCCACTCCCTAGAACGGCCCCATTTTTGACAAATTCGGTTCCACCCTTACCGATACCAGAGGGGTTGAACAAGCCGTTGTTGAGGATGGACCAGACATTCTCCATGTGCGTCCCATGGTATACTATGAGTTCACCTTGATCGTGACAGGATCGAACAAATCGTGGGCAGTGCGAAATGTCGCTATTACTACCATCATCATTCCCATCGAGGTGCAGACAAACCTTGAATCGTAATCCTTGACATTCCTGTACATATTCTTCATTCCCCGAGGGCCCCTGGGGTCGAGTAACCGTGATCCATCCCCGGTTCATCCATGGTAGCGAGCATAGGAATCCAAGGAGTTCGTGTTCCGAGGAATGAAGTGGCATTGAAACCTTCGAAAGTGCACCATCCTTTGTGTTGTTAGATCCACCCTCCAAACGTTGTTGACGAGCAATCCGCCGTCGTTGAAATCGCTGATAGCTTTCTGTCGCATTCCAAACCCTATCTGCAAGAGAACCTTCTCTCGTTCGAGGAAACGGATGGCAAAAAATATCCCGATGTTTTCCCAGAGCTGCGCACCGTAACAAGATAATTGCTAGGTCCACTCCTCCCGGACACAACGATTTTGTGATTGTAGAGGAAGAACGACCTTGTCCAAGAAGACCCTCTAGATGTATGCTCCGTTCACGATCCGTAAGTGAACAATTTGAGGATTTTTGGGCTTTATCGACTTGGCTTCTATCGATACTTTGGGCGTGTTGGCATTCGGTTTGGAGCTCATTAAGCGAAAGCAGCAACTTAGAGAGAATCGCAAAAATAGATGATGATGATGACGGCTTTGCCTTTTCCTGTTTTTTGTTATTCAAGCTGTCACAAATAGAACGGAGCCGCCCTCTGAGAATATTCCATTTCTCCCTCGAAACAGAATGGATTGCGTAATCATCACTATCTACGAGCGTCACAAAAGTTGTATAAAATGACTTAGTTTCGGAAATGGCACCCTGCTCGTCGCGTAGATGGTCATCACCCCCCTTGTCGATGGGATTGAGAGTCCGTATGTACACACGGATTTTCAATGAAAGCACTTTATCGAACAAATACGACACCTCGATGGACGGACTGGTGAGATACGAAGAATTAAGATTCTCTTCTTCATTGCCATAACAGCTAAGATTGCTGTCTCTTTTGCGTTTCTGTGCGGCGCAATACCTCACGTCTGAGAAACAGCCTTGGTGTAAGGTCTGCTTGCCCTTTTTTGCGTGAAAGACCGGGCCGCCTCTGTTGTTCCTCTTAATCAATTGGATCGGTGATCTCTGCCGACGAAACTCGTAAATTGTCCAAGAAATTTCGTCTTGGACATCGATCGGCAGAGCTGACGAGGCTACTGCTGTTGTGGTTGTACTTTCCGCCATGGGTTAGTTGCGTTGTCGCGTTTTACGTTGATACAGTCAAGGCTGACTGTATGATCACTCTACAAGAATATTATTGGTCCTGGTGGCTGCAGCTGTGACATGTTTTGGTTGCTTGGTTTATGACTTTTTTCTGGTCATCTCAGGGAGCTTAAACTCTTACAAAGTTTTAGAAAGTTTATGCTGAACGCCTCGAAAGTTTATCAAACATCGATTTCTTATTCTAATGTTGTGAGGAATCGGAAATGTAAATCTGCGGCGGAAGGCTTCGGGAGGCAACAGCAATATGATTTGTAACACCTGAAAAGCTGAGCATGTCGAATTTCTCTAGCTCGAACTCAAAAAATAGTTTCCAAACGAGAATTTTCGACATATTCGACTAGTTCGATTGTATTAAAGCACTACTTGAGTCCAACGAATCACAAGGCGCGCATTCTCGTGCTTTAAAAGTGTGTCTGAAAGAAGAATAACATGCCTCGTGCACGATTGTTCTTCAAGGGGAGATCGTTGGTTCTTCGGCATTGATGACGCCGACGCTAGTGTTTGCGCTTGTTCCGCATGTAGAGAATCTCGTAGATTGTACTGAGAAAGGAAGAAAATCAAACATGATGTTTTCTCTCCATCATATTTGAAAATATCTGCTTCCATAGCAAAAGCCCGCTGCAACAGGAATTGGAGCAGAGAAAAGAGCAGCATCTGCTCCCTCCGGAGTCTTTCTTCTCATACACCAGAAGACATACCTCATTTTTTGTTGGAACCATTCTTTTCAGCGCGTTTAAACAATCATGCCCACAATGATACGGCAACATCTCCTCCACCGATTCATTTTGTTGGCGCAGCTGCTAATCATTGTCGATTTTCTCGACGTAGGGGTTGCATTTGTTCCCAATGGAAGCAGATGTTCTGCGAAAAGCCGAAGCTTCGTCCCCAAGAGCATCGGGGCGGCGCAACAGATATTTTATGGCAACGAGGGAGGTCCTAGATCACGCAACAATACGAATGGTGACAACAACAAACGACGACGAAAAAAAGACCAATCGAATAAGAACAATACTAAAAATTCACGCAGCAAGAAAAGCAGCCGCCCTGCTTCTTTCGCGGCGATTCGAAAAGAGATGCAAAAGGGGAGCGCCCGTAGGTCCAACAGTATCGAGAACGACGGAGCCGGAAGTGGCACGAGCGTCAATATTATCGATAGTGCCACAATCACAAAAATCAGCCAGGAACGGCACCGTGAGAGGATGCAGGAGCAGCAGGCAAAAATCCGGGCGAAAGAGGAACGGCAGGAACTAAAGGTCAAAGCCTACCAACTATCCATAGAAAGTGAAAGGGGATTCCGTTCGACTCCCGAGCAAGCCAAGAAAATGAGAGCCATTATTGACCGCCTCACCGAGCTTAATCCCTCCACCGAACCCGCCTGGTCTTACTACGGAAAGAACAATCCGCTAACGAGGCAGCTGTACCAATCTCTTTCTAATCGTAGGGGTAAAACAGAAAAGAAAAAGGATCAAATAGATGCCGACGACCTTGCCTCTCTCGAAGGGAAATGGATGCTCACATACACCAACGTTCCCTCCATTGTCAGCCTCGCTACCGACAGCAACCGTCTTGGTTTTGCCAAGCTAGGAAGAATCGGACAGGAGTGTACCCCCTTTCCAGATTACACTGTACAGACAGTCATTGAATGGAAACGACCCGATTGGGTCTCTAATCTCGAAACAACCCCAGGAATGAAACCGGCCTCACGATGGCTTTTTGGAAAGGCTCAATCCAGCGTTCTGCAAAAGACAACCCTCCGAGCTCGGGCAAACCCAGACGATCCATCTTCGCTGGGAGTGTCCACGATCCCCCGTGTCTTTGAGGTTGTCTCCTCGAGAAGTTCGTCGGCCCTCTACGACGATGAAGGGACCACCACCACGAGTTTTGTGACGGATGATGGGCTGCTTGCCTTGGACCCTCTCAAACCCCTCAAGATCGGCCTCCAAATTGCGGGAATGGATGACGAGCAAGGGTTGTTCGCAGGTGAAGAAACCGAGAAAAAGTCCAACGTGGGTACAAAGCTTGTCACCAAAAACGGTATGGTGGCACTCAATCCCTTCCAGCCATGGACAGTTGGATTGCAAATGGCCGGTTTTGCACGCCATGAAAACGGGAAGAGAGCAAATGAACCATGGAAGATTGACGAACAAGACAATGGCGATCACACTAATCTGTTTGAAGATATTCAGAAGAGGGGTTTGGTGGAAGGCATTTTGCACCAGACACCAATACAGCTTTCTCTCCAAGACAATGACCAAGACGATTCCAGCTCACCCGGAAATCAGCGAATCCTTTATCTCGACGATGATATTCGGATCATTGGTGACGGCGAGAACCACTTCACGATCGAATCCCGGGCATGTACAGAAAAAGACGAAGATTGCTGGTTTTAATGAATAGATAGCAAAGAAATTTACAGCTCGAAACAAATATTGACGGTCCACGAATGTAATCCCCGAAATTGATCCAAAGAGATTCCAGAACAGAACGTATTATTCGTGGATGAAAGTTAGGTCCCGCCCAAAAGACGACAGCACTTCTCACATTCAGACGCTGTCGTCTCAACATAAGGAAGCCCTTTACATAATTTCATCTTTTAAAAGGGTGTGGCATGCTAGACGAAATAAAGTCAACGTCAATACAAAATCATGTTCACCTGAACCAACAAAAGGTGCGGCTCCACAACCATTGGATAGACTCTCAAAAATGCAAAACCACTGCGAAACAGCAACTATCCATCCCGCACGATGAAGTAAAACCATGCACGACAAACAACAAGAATAGTTTATTGTTTAAATTAGAAATCATTTTCATTTCTGCCATTTGCGTGGTCAATCGATAGAGAGTAATTGAACAGTTTTAGATGAGTAGTTTTCGTAGATTGAGTAGCCTAACGTCAGCCACAAGTTTCCTGTTAATGCTATCAAGCTCAGCGCTAACCCCAAACACACCAGTAGAACCCCCAACCATGTCCACACAGCCTCCCTGTCCCTGAGACCTCCACATAATGGTATGCTCCTTGCAGGTGCTTCTTTTTTTCTATTTCATTCGTGGTTTGCGATTCAATTTGATGGCTTGATTTGCCGCTTGATTTGCCGTTTGAATTTTGATCGCGAAGCAACTGCCAAGCTGGTATTGCGCGCGCACGCGAGCAAAATTCTGCAATGATTCGTAGGATTCTACAGGATCCGTTACAAGCGTTGGAGAAAACGTTGAACGCGCAAGCTACAAAGACACAATAGCATGATCAAAAAGTGAATCGCCAGGTTTTGAAAATCATAGCACGAAAATAACGGCAGTTTTCGATTTTTTCTTTCGTGCCTTCAACTGTTCAAATCATCTTTGTACTTGCTTTCACCTAATCTAATCAAGAAATAACCATGGTACGAACCATTCTCTCAGTAGCTACCGCTGCTCTTCTATCGTCAGCAGGTATCGTTGCTGCTAATGACGGCTTTGAGGAAATCGTTTCCGACCTCGATGCCACTACCACTCCTACCGGTGTTGTCTTGCCATCCGTTTGTATCGGTCCCTTCATGGTACCCAAGACAATGTACACCATCGAGCCCATCGTAGGAAATGAAACTGACGTGAGAATTCTCTCGAAACCCGCAGGTTTGGTAGAGCCCGGTTTTGATGAAGACGATGGAAAGATCTACCTCAAATTCAACATCGATGTCATTGACGACGCGAATGACGCTGGTGTGATCATCCAATTCCCTGCTGATCAACTGGAATCTGTCAGTGCATGCTGTGTACAATCTGTACAAATCAAGCCTGGATTTACGAACTTCCAGACCCTCTCTGCGTCGACAAGTGCAGTTGTCAATGCCGAATTTGATGTAGAACAAGAAAACAACATGTCATTTGATGTTCGATCTGCTGCGACAGTTAATGTTAAGGTGACAGGTACGGCTGAAAACGTCGGTGGTACTACGAAGATTGGTGTTGTCGCAGTAAACAGAGCAAAGGCCAATTTCCAGGGAAATATCACTGCGATTATTTGTGCCGATGAGTCCACCTGTAAGATTGCTGGTTCCATCCAGGACGTAAAACAGAGCTCAGCCGATGCTGGTTCTACTCTAGAGGCAGAAAGTTGCGAGGGTGTTTCTGTCACAACAGAATCTACCTGTGAATCGAAAACTGCGGACGTCAGTGTTGACACAAATCAAGGTACCGTCATTTCCGGCGTTAAGGAGGAATGCTTCCAAGGAGGAGACCTCGACGGAATGGGCCGAGGTACAGATTCGCCTACAGAATCTCCTGCGCCAACAATCTCTAAGGCTCCAACTGTAAGCCCTACCGCCAGTCCACCAACAGATGCACCCGTAGCTGCTCCTACAGATGCTCCCACAGCAGCTAGTGGAGCAAGGCGAGGGGCAGTCTTGTCGGCTGTGCTCAGTGGAGCTGTTTTCCTTTTACTTCTTGGCCAATAGATGAAATGGCATGATATATAAGAAGACAGAGATTTTCATCGCAACTTTTCTCAGCAAAGAACGAAATGCTGTACAGTATTTGAAAGATATAGCTTTATTGTGAACGATATCCATGTCGTTTTGGATCGCATTCATTACAGCTATGAAAAGGAAAACTGAAACCGATTCATGAAATGTAACACTTGATGAGTAATGGCTTCAATTCGTCAATAGATAAAAACAAAACTCGTTTGTGATATGTAAAAGTATAAAAGTATCAAATTTATGGTCCAAACAAATATGAACGAAGTATTTCTTTATTGTTATATCAAATAAAATTTGTATTCCGAATTCATTCCTTTAGTAGACATTCGTACTTAGGGGCTTGTTGTGTAAAAGTGTCAACCTTCCCCCGGGACTCACGTTTGAAATTGCAGCTCAAACCATTAATTCTGTCACAGGAATAAAATGCGAAAGAGGACACCTTCATTCCTATGTGAGTCATTCTACCGCAGAAGGGTGGAGATATGGGACTCACGCTTGTGCATTACATCTTCGCTCATCTATTTAGCACGTTGTGGAATTGCGTGTCAGTAGGGACGATTCAAAAATACTTCTTTTCTATCTTTCAGGGAAGGAAAAATAGAATGGTTCAAAGTCGTTGTGAACTTTTGTATACACATGCTGATCATTGCCTACATGTGTGCTACGACTATACTATACCATCGTATTGAATTTATTCTTATTTTATAGCATTTTATAGTATGTTTATACTTCTACTTAATATGCCAGTGGTCGCTCGCAACGAGCCTCACGGCTATTGTGTCATAATATTTTTACACGATAATCGAAAAGCTGCATATAGCGCTCTTTTGAGATTACCCAAAATCCCCTCCCGAGTGAAGACCCTTATTCGATCTGAGCAACCTTACGTGCTTCGTCATAGTCGTAGATCTCATCGGAAAATGAGGTCGAAAACGAATCGCCACTGTTCGACAATCGTCTTCGTTTCGTGTGCCTTGACGTGTCTTCGGAAAGGTCAGCCATATTGTTGATGATGCTATCACAACCTCCAAAAGAGACATCAATATCAATATTAGTGAAAAACTCGGCGAGCTGATCCTCGTTGGCTTCGTCGTAGGATAGGGGTGTGAACAAGTCCGGTTCATTTTGTGGTTCGCTCTGCTGCGATTCGCTCTGCGGTTCTTGTTGGTTCGATGGAGTAGCGCTATCTACTATCGTAGATTTTTTATCATCCGACTTGTTATCTACCGTGGAGAGGTCCTCTTCCTCTTCCGAGTGGTAAGGAGTGACGTTGTATGTTTCTTGTTGCTCGCGGAGGCGAGTCAACGTTGTCATTGATTTGCTTGAGTGGTGATATGTGTTCATTGTGGCAGGATGTGAAATTTGAGAAGCTATTGATGGTGTTAATGGCGATGGTGTTTGATTTATGAGTGGTCTCATTATACTTCGACTGATTTGTAGGTGGTTGTGGAAGTAGTTCAAAATTTGATTTGTGAGATTTTCAGTTTTTCGAAAAATGTGACTTCCGTTTTGGTAGCCACGAACCGGTGAGATGACTTAAAAAGCTTACGGGTTCTCTTAAATTACATATGTTTGAACATATATGGCAGGGACACTTGATCGTGGACGTGAAAATGAATCCCAAAACATTAGTCCCGATCGCTCTTTCGTGTTCATATTATCCTTAAGTATTGCGACGATATATTGGCTTTAACCACTTGAATTTGAACACTTCTCCGCGATGACTCCCGGATTGGTGGTACGGGTGAGAACGAATCTGTCTTGTCCCCAAAGGTCTTTTGGAATCTACGTTCTCGCTTCGACCAAATGCCTCACTTCGCCGAAAAGGTCCGATGCCGTCGTGCGCTCGTTACACTTCAAGGTGAAGTGTGATGGGCACACGTCCCAGTGAGTGACCAGTCGATGGTTTTGTGATTTATTCCTGTACCACCTCCATCGCAATGAAATTTGCTATGCGCCGTGCGTTTGACTTCAAGGTGAAGTGGGACCAGACAAGATTCGTTTGCGTGATGATCATAGGATGATATGGTCACCCGATCCATTCACATACGAGAATAGTACCCGATCGATGCCTTCCGTACGTAGAGAGAGAGGCATCACCAATCGGGAGATTTTTTGACAGGCAAATTTTTGAACTACCAATCGCGTTGTTGGTCTTGTAGTTTGTCCTTGTGTTGCCACCATTGCTCAAACGATATTGTATGATGTGTTGGGATCCGCAATGCGGAGGCTGTAATTCTGGCAGAATGCCCTCTTAGCAATTGAGCGTGTTGCAATGTTAGTCTTGTGGCTTACCCCTGTGGCACCCCCATCGCCCAAGCAACCATCCATGCATTGCAATGTACAGTTCGCAATGCGGAGGCTACAACATTGGTACAACCTGCTTAGCAAATGAGCGTGGCGCGATCGTTGTTTGCCTTGTGATTCACTGGTCTTGTGCCACCTCCAAGCGCTCAAGCAACACCACGCATTGCAAAGAAGATTGCATTGTGGGGGCCCCGCTGCAGTGACAACACAATCATAGCACTCATGGTGTGTGGGTGTGTGGCACCCGCCACCACCACCAGAGATCTTGCAGGCAGCCACTGGTTGCCCTGGCCTAATTTTGCCCCCCCCCCCCCTGGGGCCAAGCGCAGCCACTTTGGCAAAGGTCGCTGCTCTTGCCCCCCCCCCCCATTTGCCCACCCCCTGCCCCCAAAGCAAGGGGGCTGGGTGGCTGGGGGACCCCCATAATGGGCCCCTGCCCAGGCACCCTCCCCCCCCAACCTCTCCATGGGGG
>Ga0115013_10002200_pt1 | contig 10920 bp, 1 predicted proteins | sample SouAtlMetagenome_2_FD_88686 | JGI IMG/M metagenome (GOLD analysis project Ga0115013, IMG submission 88686) | Marine eukaryotic phytoplankton communities from Atlantic Ocean - South Atlantic ANT15 Metagenome | ecosystem: Environmental > Aquatic > Marine > Oceanic | place: South Atlantic Ocean...
CCATCTTTATTTAAATTTATAAGTTCTAGATCTGATAACAGTAAATTTAACGAATTTATTTGTCTTACTATATCATCTACTATATCACCTTTGTTAATTAAATCAAAACCTAGTTGCTCTAGTTTTGAAATAGAATCTTGAACCCAATTAATTAACTCTTGACCATCTCTATATGCTATAGCATCTAGGCCGCTATCTATTAACGTATCCATAGCATCTGGATAATTTTCTGCTAAAATACCATCTATAGCAGCTGAGATAGTTTCATTAAGAGAAAGTCTACCTATTGTTTTAAGATCAATTATCTCATCAGTAGCCGATCTATTATTTGTAGCTTTTTGAAAACTGTTAGGTAGCATATTTAATGCAAAAATATATTCATTTAAATTACCACCTCTTAACTTAACAACAGGATTATTATTTGATAGATTTCTTATTTCAGAATCAACTCTTTTCTTTTGTGATTGAGCTCTAACAATTTGTCTTCTAACAACATCAGATTCTAGCTTAGGTGTACTTTTAAGTTTATTTCTTAGCTGAAAGATCTTATTACTTAGTTTTGTAGAAGAGTTTTTTAAGGTTTTAATCTTATCATCATTTCTTTTATAACTAAGTGATACAATAGAACCTGAAGCATCACGTTGTACATCATATCTTACACCATTAATAGTTGCAATTGTTTCTCCAACATTATCAAACTTAGCATTTATAATTGCATTATTTACAATTCTTTGTTGACCAACGAACTCAATAGGTGTAATTGGTTGGATACCTACATCCATTATATTAATATTACCGTCAGTAACTGGTTCTAGATTAAATAAGATTTCAGTAATACTAGATGGTAATTGTTCAGTGGCTTTTTCTAAAGCTTTAATCTCTTCTTGTAATGCTTGAACTAAATCTTCACTTCTTGTATCAGAAGCCATAGCTACAGCTAAATCATTTTTAACCATCTCTAAACGTATCTCTTCTATTGTTGCAAGGTTGTTAGTAGTTTCAATACCATATCTACCATTTGGTAATTGAACTAGTTTACCAGTTTGACCCTGATAAATAATTAAATTACCAATGTTATCTTTAAGACTTAGCTTTGTTGTATCAGAAGATGGTATCTTTGAATCTACATTAATCACACTCCCAGCAGTTTCCCTTTCGATCTTTTTTAAATTTGGCTCTATTCTCTCTATACCATAGTCAATTATTTCAGGAAGATACTCTATTTCAATTGTATCATCAGTTATACCAGCCATCATTGGAGGTCTTTTAATAGAGTTAACATAACCATCTATTGTTACATCTATTTCTAATGGTAATAAACCTATACTAGATACATTTATACCACTCATATTATAAAATAGATCACTATAAACACTCTGTTGAGCTCTAAAATATATTTCTTTATCAAATTTTTCACCTGTTCCAAACCTTTCCCATGTACCAGACTTACCAGTTTTTATATCTATAATCTTAACATTACCTTCTGTATCTACAGCAAGCAGGTCAATCTCTCCTGTAATACCATTGCCTAATAAGTTTTTATCAAAAAGTAAAACATTCTCAGAAAGAATTTGCCACTTACCATCTATAACTCCTTGTCTAATTTTAGAAACAATACCACTACCTGTTTTAAATAGTGCATCAAAAGCTTCCCTTGACATAACATCAGAAATTTTCACAGGTAAACCTTTCATATCCACAGTTGATTCATAGTCAAAATCTACAAACCCAGAACCATCTTGTTCAGATTTAGGCGTTAAAAACATTCTAGTAAGAATATCTACTGTATTACCACCATCTGAATAATGCTTACTTGCAAGTCTTCTAACAACACGGTCTAATGTTTCAAATGTAGGATTATCTCTAAATGCTTTTTCAAGAATTGCTAGCTTTTTCTCACTTCCAAAACTATTTTTATAATTACTATAAGCTAACTCTCTAAATCTTGATATAAACTTATCTACTTTAGAATTAAGTGTAGGTAGCTTTTCACTTTCAAATATGGTGTTAAAAAGATTTTCTATTGGACCAGGTTGACCATCTTCTGTTTTTTCAATTGGTGTATATCTAAACTGAGGGTCTCCTGTTAAATCTTGCTTAACTTTTTCTGCAACATTTGTAACACGAGTTGGTCTTGGGTCAGTTTCATCACGATCTGAAAATCTTCTACCTGTAACATTACCGTCATCATCAGTAATCTCAACAACTTCATTACGTCTATTGATAATAGTCTGAGCTATTCTGTTCACAACTTCTTCAGCTACTGTTTTTGGCTGAAATGCAGCAGCTCTAGCATTAAGATATCCTGTAAGAGCTTCTAAATCAGAATTAATATTCTCTATATCTTCAGGACTTAGCTGTACTTTTTCATTAGGTTTTTTAGAATCTGGCGCATACTCACCATCACGTAATATAGTCTCTAGTTTACTATAAATTTTACCAAGGTCCTCTGTTAAAGTTTTTGAGGTAGCAGTAAATGGCAGAAACTTAAGTGTAGGTGGTTTTAATAACTCTTTAGCTTTAGCATCATCACGCTTGGTTTTTTCTGCATTTAACTCTTTGATCAGATCTGTTTGTTGTAAGAGCCATTTAGCTCTTAAATCAGTATACTTATCAAAGTCAGTCTCTTTAATATTACCTTCCTCTAAATCTGTATTTAAGAACTCATCAAATAAAGGTGTGATTACCTCTTGATCTTCTACATCAAAATCTACAAAAGGTGTAGATGTTGTATAAACTTTAGAAGTAGGTTCTTCTACAGATTCTTCAACATCTTGTTTAAGTTCTTCTAATAAAGCATCATGCTCCTGGTTGATTTGCTCCACGGCTTCTTTATAAGATACATTTATTGGATCCAAGATATAAGCATCAGCGTTTTCTACAGCTATAAGTACATCAGTTTCAGCATCATTAATTTTTTGTTGAAGTTCATCTTTAACATCAGTCAAATACGCAGACAAAATTAACTTTTGAAATGCAGCACCTACCTGAATATCTCGTAATACAGACTCATCAACATCAGCTTTTATTTTATCAGCAGCCTTATTTAATTTTTGTAAACTCTCAGGTATAGTAATTAATCTTTCTACAGACTCTTGAAACTGTTCTTCAGTAATTAACCCTTCTTCAACTGCAGATTGATATGCACCCTCTAGCAATACATAATCGTTACTTTCTAATTGATTTAGAATACTACCTAATAGGTTCATTCTTGTAACTAAATCTATACGTTCTTGTTCAGTATCAGCCTCTCTTTTATCAATCTCTTTTAGTAGTTCATCAAAAGTATTACCAAACTTTTCTTTAAATGCAGCATCAAACTTTTCTTTTTCATCATCAAGAGCTTTGGTTCTAGAGGTTTCTATTTCATTAACTCTGTTATTATAAACTTCTTCATCTGTAATATCAGGCCGTGCTTCTCTTTGCTCATCTGCTTGAGCAGCTTGTTCAAATAACTCAATGTACTCATTATATAGAATACTATCTTTATTTATTATTCTTTTGTTAGTTTGATCAATAAAGTATTCAGGTAATTTATTATGATCCTCAACCCAGTCTGCAAACTGCTCAAGGTCAACAAACACACCTCTATCCGCTAACTCATTTAATAAAGCATTTTTTTCAATTGCTGACTGATTAGACTCTACTATATCTCTAAAGTATCTTTCTCTATTCATATAGAGATCTTTCATAAACTTAAAGTTAGAATCAACATGATTATAAAAGTCATTAGGATTACTAAGCAGGTTTACATAGAAAGCTAAAGCTGAATTTTCATTTTTAATGACATGCATATCTAACAATGAATCAAATAGATAGTCAAAACTATCAGTGTCATTAAACTGTAACTCTAACTTAACAGCCTCCTCTTCAGTTGCTGCTGTTGAAAGTAATAGTTTTTTAAAAGCTTCTTTATACTCAGTAAACTCATTTGTTTCACCATTTTCATATGCTTCCATGAGTTCATTAATAACTTCTATTTCAGCAGAGTTTTCATCAAATGTATTATCTCCCTGTAACATTTCATCTTTAATCTGACCTGTTATCTTGTTTGTAAAAGCTGCATTTAATAGATTATCTTGAGCTGCTTGAAACTCTTTTAAAGCGTTTATTCTATTTTGTCTATAAGTTATATCTTGATTTATATCAGCTTGATATGAAGCATTTGGATTTGCTCTTAAACTTTCTAAGTCAGCTTCTAACATAGCAATCTCTCTACTAAGCTTACCTGGTTCTACAATAGAGCTTATTTCTGAAAAATTAAGACTCTTTAAACCATCTACCTCTGCTAATCTTTTAAATAATTCTTCTTGTTTTTCTAAATTCTTTTCAAAAGAACTTTGCATAAATACAAGGTTTTGTAAAGCTAACTGATAAGCAGAATTATATATAACTGCTTTTTTATATTCTTCAGAACCTGGTTTAAAATCTGCCAAATTAACCATGGCCTTCATTTTTTTACGAGCCATCTGATATTTCTTTGACATATTCTCAGCAGCTTTGATATTACTATCAATACTATCAAGTGCTATTTGACCCTGACCTCTTTCTAAATTCCAAGCCTCCTCAATATCTTTTGGTGATGCTTGCTTATATTCTTTAAGATTATTTAAGAACATATCAAATGTCCCATTATTTAAAGAAGTCATTACAGAACTTGTAAATGCCGCAAAAGCAGCATCATCAATTTCCTTTTCAGTTGCATCATCAGAATCAACAGTTTTAGCTGCTAACATCTGAGTTGAAAAATTATTAAATCTTGGATCAAAAAAGAATTTAGCATCCTTATACATATTATTTAAAGCTGCAACAGTATCATCAGCTTGTTTTTGAGAATCTTTAAGATGCTGATCCCAATTACCTCTATGTTTAAAAAAGCGGTTATAACCCATACTGGTAGCATTAACCATCTTACCAGGTAGCTGCAGTATAGTTCCCATAAAAAATCCTGATGCAAATGTTTCAAGACCCTGAGCACTAGCTTGTTTACCAATTGCTTCTGATAATGTACCTAATGCATATCGCATTGTCTTAGCATTAGGATCATATATTCCTGCCTTATAGTAATCTTTTGTAGCATCATTTAAAATGTCTTGTCCTGTTTCTTGAAAACCTTCAACAATATTAGCTTTAAAATAATTTATTCCTACATCACCCCATACTTTAGGTTTGGTAACTGATTTTAAAGCATTTTTAATACCTATTCTTTCTGCAGTATAAAGGCCATCTGTTACCTTTTTACCTGGATCAAATACAACTTGAAATTCTTTATTAGCTCTACCTATAACTGTAGTTCCTGAAGTTAGTTTAGGCATACCTCTTAAAAAACGAGCTCTAGTTATAGACGGAAATGCAATCTTATTAGAATAAAAAACTAAAGCTGTATTTTGTAAAGAGTTTTGCCAACCTGCTATACCAGCTTTTTCCATAAAAGTTTGTTGCAACTCTATACTAGGAGCAACACCATGCTCATGATAATACTCATTATAAAGCTCATCATAAGTTTGTTGTTTAGTAAAACCACCCTCTAATCTACCTTCAGATAATGCCATGTTAACATTCTTTACATCATTCCAAAAAGCACCTGCAGTTCTTGCATATCTTGCTAGATTATTTAGATTGTCAGAAGTTCTAATAGCATCTAAAGTATTATCTAGAGGGTTTATAAAATTACCAATATTACCAGCAGCTTTACTAAAAAGTTGTTTTGATTTAGCAAGATTAGAATATTTTTGAAGTGTCTTTGCTAAGTTACCCATAGCTTTAGCTGACTGATATAAAGACTTAGGAAGTCTTGCTAAGTTTTTAAAAAAACCTGCCGCACCACCCAATGCTGCACCAGGAACTGCGCCAATACCTCCTTCAGCAAAACCTACCGCCCCACCTATAAGAGCACCCTCTGTAGCACCTTCTAATAGTATACCTGCAGAGTAACCAGCACTTAAAACCAGGTTATTAGTAAAACCACCTATACCACCTTTACTACTATATGCAAGTTGGTTTAAATAGTCATACTCAGAGGCTTCTTCATCATTTGTATTAAAAGGACTTTTACCTTGAGCCATATTAGCATATGAATGTAAAGGACTCATAAAACCTAATCCAAGCATTGGTAAAGCAGCAGTCTTTATAGTTCTAGATATATCATCACCAAAACTAGTGTTTGCATTATACCAGGATTCATTGTCCATCATAGGATTAAAACCAATCCTGTTATAAGTATCTTGACCATACGCTTTATATCTATCTTTAAACGCACCTTTAGGAGATGTATCAAAAGTATACATTGGAGCATATGCTCTTTTATTCTGCATTGTATTAATTTCAGCTGCAGATTTATTTAATAATGAATCACCCCAATCAGATGCTATATTAGGATTAGTTCTAGACTGTTGTATATCTCTAGGTGTAATGTATGGAGCAAGGCCACCAGTATCCCTTTGAGTTTGAAAAGAATTATTCTTAAAAGCTTTAGGTGCGGAATTAGGTACAACTGGTGTTAAGTTGTTTTCCATATCTAAATGCATATCAATCTGAGCTGGATCAAACATATTAGTTTGAGAAGCTAGTTCATCAAATTGACTATCTGTATTTTCTTCAGCCATAATTATTTTTTATATGTGAATCCTTCAGTACCTGATGTAAAACCAAACGCTTCCTGAGCATTTTGTATAGCTTTAGTATTACCTTCTTCATAAAACTTTGTAAATAACTGTTGGTTAGTTCTATCTGCAATTTGTAAAGTATTATACATCATCTTCTGAATATCCTCTATAGTACTACCACCTCTATTAATACCAGCAGCTAACATTCTAGGTTCGTGCTTTTTAATTGTACCATCAGGTTGCAAGGTTGTTATTGTCCATTTACCCATATGAGTTGCCCCTGGTACACCATCTACCTTTGTTATTGTATATGATCCAGAATTATTAGGATGAGAATAGTCAATAGTACCTAACACATTTAAAGCAAGTTCTAATGGTGTCTCCTGATTTGTAGTAGTAAACTTATTAGCCCACTCTCCTTTAGGAGCTATAAAGGTTATACCATTGTCTATTATATTATCAATAGCTTGTACAATCCTAGCTTTATCATCAGTTTCACCTTCATTGTTAAGATAAGGGACTGATTTAATATTCTCCTCTAAAAATTCTCTAGATGGAAATATAGTAACTGCATTTGTATTTCTATCTTCCATAGCTATTCTAGAATTTTCAATCATTATAGGATCCATTGATTGTTTTTTACTAGCATTTTGAAATAAAGACTGAACTAATCTTACAGCGCTTTCAGGACTAAGGTCATGTTTAAACATACCAGTTTCCGCATCTTCACCCATTTTAGCCAAACCTACTGTACTAATTCTATAATTACCTGATTGATTAAAGTTAATTCTATTTATATCTTGAATAATCTCACCAAATTGCTGAAAACCTTGACTCATAGGATCCTGTAAGTTCACATATCTATACTCTTTATCAGCAGCTAAAGCAGCTCTACCACCAATGTCAGACTCAATACCATTTATCATAGGGACTATACCTGTTTCAGAATTAGGGTCAAATGCAATTTTATCATATGCATCATCTAAAACAGCTTCTATACTTTCAATAAACCCTTCAACACTTTCCATCTCTACAGCTAATGAAGCATTATTGTTTCTTTTCCAATCTTTAGCAAGCTTATCTCTATAGTCTGAAACTTCTGAATAACCAGAAGCTCTAGGTATATCCCAATAATCTGCAGATTGAATTAATGAAGGATCACTTACTAAATCATAATCAGACTCTAATTGCTGCATCTTAGAGTCACTATTAATGTATTCATTTAACTCTCTCCATTGCTCAGGAGATAAAGATGTTGTTTCATTCCAATCAGTACCTTTTTTAATTTTACCAACTGGCTCTTTACCTGAAGACATAGACTTTTCAATTAAGTCAGGTAGAATACTTTGACGTAAAAATTGATCTACCTCAGTACCAACATATTGTTTTCCACCTATAGTTATAACTTCATCAACATCAGGTCTACCTCTTACTACTTCATTATCACCCAACTTTCTAACAGAACCTGCAGCCCCATCAAAATATTGTGTCTTGTAATAATCTGCAATTTCATCAATATCATCTTGATCTAAAGAACCTTTAAAGTTTACTGCTAAAGCTGTCTTTAAACTATTTAAAACTTTTTCTGAATTCATTTCATAGATCTGCTCATTTGCATCTTGAAATTGCGTATAAGTTTCATAATCATAAGTAGCATTAGTAAGTGTAGGATTTTGAGTCCACTCTTGAGCTGTCTGTGAACCACCATTTTTAGTTAACCACTCATTAAAGCCTTTGTATACAAATGTATTTTTTAACATATTTCTACCTACAGACTTATTTTTAGTCCAAGCTTCATATATTTTCATAAACTTATCATACGCCTTATCATTAGCATTATCTGTATGTTGTAAAGGATCCTCTATTAAATCATTTTCTCCTATACCATATGTTAATTTTAACATTGATAAATCTTTAAAATCTAAAGCCATTGGGTCTGGATTAGGGTTAAGAGATTCTTGTTGACCACCTGGAGTAACGCCTATAATAGATCCTGCATTATCTCTATAAACTTCTGAGTACTTACCTAAAGACTTATAATAAGCAACAGGATCAGATTTAGCTAAAGCTAATTTCTTTTGCATTCCTGGAGAGTTTGCATCTTTACCAGCCAATCTTCTAGCTAATGTTCCACCAGAAGTTTTACTTTGATTAAGCATCTTATTCAACTCTTCCTTACTTATTTGAGGATTATCACCCGACACAAGGTTATAAATAGACATTATTGCGTTGTCAAGAAACGGACTTGTATATTTAGATTCAGCACCTTCTGCTAATTCTTTGTTAAGTTCAATAAGATTTACAGCTTCTTCTGTAGTTGATCCTGGATCACTACTAGATTTTCTAAATGTTTTATCATATGTATCATTAGCCACTAAAGTACCACCCTTAGTTGGATCATTAGGATCAACTTGTTTCCAAACTAATTTATTATTAGTAACAGCCCATTTTTCATATTCACTTTGACGAGCAACTTTAGCATCTAATTTTGATTTATATAAAGCTTCTTGTTTTCTAATATTACTTTTTGCTTGTTCAAGACCTAGCGGACTTAAACTTTCTTCATATGTTGCATCAACATTAGCATATTGTTTAGCGGTTTTTCTAATATTATCTTCTGCAAGTAAAGATGCTACACCAGCATCCACTCTCATTCTAGCTAACTGTAAGTTTTCTAAATTTAAACCTCCCTTATTTGCAACACTATTTGGAGTTCTATTAGCATTATTAACTTTATCATTAAGCTTTCTTGTACTCATTAAAATAGCTTCCTGAACAGTAGCTCCAGAAGCTAAAGCTTCTTGATATGACATTTGCTTTGGATTAACATTACCTTTTTTAATCTCATTTTCAACATCATCTGATTTATTTTGAGTTATTCTTAAGTTTTGAGAAGCTTGTTGATTTCTTTTATCAATATAGTTACTTATGTAATTAAACTTCTTTTGTAAGTAATCTTTTTCAGCTGCTATTTTATTACCATCAAACTCTTGCGCATGCTGCTCAACCCAATCATGTCTTTCAACATAAGCTAAAGTTTTATTTATTTCTTGAAGTTGTGGGTTATTAGCATACTCCCCAGCAAACATCTCTTGTAATGTAGGTATAATAAGTGTCCCGTTTTTCTGAGTAATAGTTATATTACCATATGGATCCTTTTGACCACGACTATTAACATTATATTTTGTTGAAGCTTTAACACCTAATTTTTTAGCCATATTCATATAATGCTGACTAGCATTTAACCACGGTGTATATTTAACATTAGCAAAATTTAATGTTTCCTCTATAGGAGCTTCTGCAAAATCTTGTATTTGATAATTTACAGCCTTAACACCTGCAGGCCAATACTTGGCACTCTGCTTATCATCCATAGAATTTTGTAAAGCCTGAGCTCTTGACAAAACTCCTTGGGCATTTTTAGTAAACGCCATATCTTTCATGAGGTACTTATCCTCATAAAAAGGTCTAAAGACTTGAGTAGCTTGATTTACATTTTGTTCTAAAGATAAATCAAGATTAGAAATCTTATGTAAGTTAGTATCAATCTGTTTTAATAAAACGTCTTTCTTTTCTTTATTAAGGTTATGAGTCAATGGAGCATTAATGATATCAGCATATACATTATTTATTTGCTTATAGTTTGAATCATACTGATTTTGCTTTGTCTGCAATGCGTTTGCATAAAAGTTATAATCAGGTTGAAAAGGCTGATAATCTGGTATATAATCTGTTACACCTTGTAAGTACGTTGCCATAATTTATTGTCTATTTGTAAATCTATTAAAATTTTATAAGTTTAATAAACGTTAAAAGTTTAAAATATAAATGGGAATATATCATTTGCATAAACAAACCCACCATCATCATATACATAACCCCCATCTTCATATATAGGTCCTCCAAATTCATTAGTGTACGGACCTTGTATTTGCTGACCTTGAGCATTACTACTATTTGCATTAACCTGGTTATAACTACCTTGTAATTGCTGAGATCCCATATTTTGAGATCCTTGAGCAGCTTTTACTTTAGATTGAGCACATTCTCTTAAGGCTGCTGGATCTGTTGAGAATCCTGAATCTTGACATTGTTTGTATGCTGTAGCATAATCTAAAGACTTAGTACTTTGACCAGAGAAAGGACCTTTACCTTGTTTAAAGTATAAACTACCTCCATCTGCAGGGTTTATATTATACTGAGGATTCAAAGAATTCAAGGCTTGTGTCTGCTGCCTATTTGTAATTGCATTAGTATACAAGTTTCTCAAGTTATTTCTCATTGCTAACCTACTGTTATCAAACTGTTGATTAGC
>Ga0115013_10002201_pt1 | contig 10917 bp, 3 predicted proteins | sample SouAtlMetagenome_2_FD_88686 | JGI IMG/M metagenome (GOLD analysis project Ga0115013, IMG submission 88686) | Marine eukaryotic phytoplankton communities from Atlantic Ocean - South Atlantic ANT15 Metagenome | ecosystem: Environmental > Aquatic > Marine > Oceanic | place: South Atlantic Ocean...
AGCTACTCCAGCAACGAATCTGGCATCTCCTCCTTTGTGCATTCGGATAGTTCTTACTCGACGTCTCCATCTTCCGATTCCGTAAATATGTCACTTTCGAGAGGAGGAGGATCGCAATCTTCCCAAACCGGCGAACGCTCAGCAGGAGAGGTAAAGACTAATAAGAACGACAAAACCTTAGTGCCAGAATCCATTTCAACAACCAAAAATTCCAATCCCAATGATCGATCCACCGTTTCGGTTTCGAGCAAAATCAAGGTCGCAATCGAAAACTACGAAGAAGGGATTGAAATCACGAGGCAGAAGTCATCGAGCGCATCATCGTTGTTTACCACTAGAAAGCGCCTGGGTGTGCAGACAATCAAGATAGAACCCTTCACTCGTTCCTCGGGATCTAACAAGGTATTTCGAAACAAAAAGGCTAAAAAGGCTGTCAAGGCTGCATCACCCACCACAAGACAACGACCCGTGGTAATTCGAAATCAAGCACGCAAAATCAGTGGCGAAACCACCACTGCATCAGAAAATTCTGAACTTGCATCGTCTGTTGCTAGCCCCAAGAAGGTTCACGAGGAAGAATGCGTCCGAAATTCTCGTTTCGAAGACCTCTTGGATGACATTACCAAGGAGAAGGATACTAAAAAATCTCCCCAGGAACTGGAAGAAATCGGAATCGAGGTGGATGTTTCTACAATGCCAAAAAGCGGTCCCAACTTTTCGATTAACCCAAAACTACTCCTGGGCCGGAAGAACCACCAGCGGTCGTCTACTACCAGGGGCAGACGAAGTAGAAAGCGCCAGCAGTCTATTCCAGCCGCAAGAGCAGCAAATATTAATTCTTCGGAGTTGTCTTCCAGCATGTTCTTTTCTGCCATAGACAAGCACGTCGAGACTCGATTGCGAAGCCGTCTAGATTTGGTGCAATTAAACGACTCGATCGAAGTCCTCAAGTCCTCGAGAGTAGAACAAGACGTGGTGCTTGCACTCGATGACACAGTGACGACTCCTTCCGAAACCAACAAGACATCTGCTGCTTTGAACAGCTTTCTTTCACCATGTCCTTCCGTATCCAAGCCCAATGGAGCGAGGCAAGTTCCATCGGTCACCGATACAACTACTGCTGCCTTACAAGTGCCACCTCCACCTGATCCTTTCAAAAAGAAGAAGAAGATCTATTCCATTACGGGAGGAAAACTTGTGGTTGAAGAAGTCGATGAATGCGAAGCACAGGGAGCTATAGAAGTGAAACACACTGGGAGTGTCATCATGGATCAACAGCAACAGCAACAAAAACAAGAGCAGTCGCAAGAAGAGCAAGAAGAAAGCAATATTGTAGCAAAGATTCCTTCCATTGTCAAGACTGCAGAAGATTCTATCAAGAAACCTTATCGATTGTTGCGACTGGAGGAATCCAGGACACCCACCAAGTCATTGATTGCCAAGGGTTTTCTCAAAATCAGCAAGCGACCAAAGAATGCCTCGCAAACGCTTTTTCCAAGAGTCAAGGTCGATGACGAGAATGTTGATGGTGCCATCGAGCTCCTTCGATCTCCCACAAAGGCTAGCTCGAACAAGTCGTTTTCCGACGATGATGACGAAGACACCATTCTCAAACAGGTATCTCCACCTACCTCTCCAGATCCAGGAACCGAAAGTTTGCAAATTGTTGGACAAGACAATGACATTGAGATAGTGGCACCAGCCTCTACCAAATCAATCTTTGCCTTTGTCGAGACAAGTCCACAAGGGGTAAGCGATTCTTTCACAGACGAGAAGATACTCAAGATTCGCAAAATCAACAGCCAAGATGGATCGATCACATCTTCTGCTTCCGTCACTCCCAAGACGCTTCCGCCAATCCCTAAACCACCAACCAATGATACCACGGCAGCGCCACCTAAAAAATTCGAACCGGTGGTCGAAACGCCTTCCAATCGTGTGGAAGACAATAATGTCGTTGATGAGACGCAAGATAGATCCAGCTCTACACACTCCGCCTCTTCTGTCCGGTCAAACATGGAAACGAAGGACTCTAATATTATTTTGCCTCTAGTGGATACAACTGACGAAACGGAGGCCAGTCCTCCAGAGAATGGGGATCAGCTAACATTTGTGGGCAAGGAACAAACGATTCCAAAAATCACAAAAGCTGTCATGATACCTAGAATCCCGGCACCGAAGAAAGACACAACTTGCAAAAGCCTGGAAGCTAACAAGAAATCTATCCGAAACGTGACGACAGTATCTTCTGAAGCCGCTTCAAAAAATGTTTTCTCGTTGGAAGAAAGTTCGAAAAAGAAAAAAACAGATGAAAATGTCAATAACATTGATATCTCGGCACAATGCAGTGAACCGGAAAGCAAGGTTTCGACTCTTGTCAAAAAGTACTCGACAATGGTTGTGAAAGAGCCTCTCCATACTCAAGAAAAAAGTTCTCATTCTGGCTCGGCTGATGAGTCTGGAGCAAAACATATTGTTCATGTGAATGTACTAGGGGTTGCCGGTATTGTTGTGGATAGAAAGAACTGTAGAGACGTTTCTGGGAATAGTCTTTCACCGAGTCCTCCTGAGGAGATGACTGCAGTAGTGGGCATTTCCGAGTCTAATGGAGATTCCGTCGATAATGTGACGACCTTTTCCAGTCCTCTAATCCATGCCCCCATGACAAAGAACAAGCAGGAAGGAGATTCTTCCAAAATTGGGACTCAGCGTCACATAGCGGTTTGGGCTTCAAACGGCAAGGGAGAAACACCAGGCTCCGCAGTTCAATCAAAGATGCTAAATCTGCAATCTTGCACCCAAAAGGGTTCGAAGAATAGCTCCAAATTCGTGAATCTAAACGTTGCTCTCACGAAGGACGACGAAGACACTCACCACGCTGCTATCGTGATCGGAAAAGCACGTATTAAAATCACAGAGGAAATGATCAAAACAAGCCAAAACAAAACCATTGATTTGCCAGTCATGAGTTTGACGAAGGATGAGTCTTCATCGCAAAATTACAACCGAGTGATTCTACTTAGGACAGCACCAAAACAACAAAACGGCGTCCGCAAGTTGTGTGTTGAAAAGCTCTCCGAAGAAAAAGAGAATGAAGTAAATAAGGATCTCTCTTCTGCGTACACTATTGATCCCGCTGGTGATTCTATGATCCGTATTCAGATTCGCGTTGAGGAAATTCTAGCAACTTCCAAATGGGAAAACTTCCAACGATCAGGATCCTTTACGAATATTGCAGCCGACACTGAACAAACTGATGAAAGCTCAATTCGGTCTGGAATATCACCTGAGCACTCCAAGGATGACAATATGTACTCTAAGGCTCTCAACTTGCAATCCCCATTCGTCAAAAATGATGCTACCTTTCAAGTAATGTCCTGGAAGGAAAATGCTGTTATGGTCGACAGCGAACCCACCGTTGAAGAGGGATCGGGATGCAAAATCTTTGGAAGAAAGATAGGTCTTCCATGTTCCTCCTCAAAATCGAAGAAGGGTCTTGTGGGTCAAATTGACGAGCGAATCGAAGATATGGCAGAGCATGTCTTCAGTTGCCCAGGTCCAAACATTGAAGAATCTTCTCTCGCTGGGGAACAAACCTACGCAACCAAAAGTCATTCTCAGTACACGGGTGGCACAGGTTTCACGCAACGAAAAATTCTCGACGAAATGAAATCGGTTCTGGAACCTGTTCCCACACTAAGTGATCTTCGGAATCTCGCAAAGGAATTTGCTCTGTCAAGCGGGGAGTATTTCTTTCCCGAAAACACTGAGAAAGCTTTGGGGGTAGATGACGAGGAAGATAATACCAGCGTGGAGAGTGCTGCGCAAGAGGTAGTCAGACGACGAAAATTTAGTTCTCGAAAAGGTGGAAGTATTGATTCTTGGAAGAAAAAGCGGGACGATGACGATGTAACATATTCGACAGGAGGTTCAGAAAATGATTCTGATGCTTCCTATTCGCTGAATGATTCTCCTTTTGGAGAAGAGCCTAATCAATTTAATTTTGACAACCACCGACAGGTCATGTCAGAGAGTAACAAATTCGACATTGATTTTGGTGATCGCAGCAAAGACGCTGCCGGGAAGCATTCTTTCAACAGTTTTCAAGAAGATGTAGGCCAACTCGATGTGGGCTGCGAGGGAGATGACGAAGAAAGTGCCCCAAAAGGTCGTACACCATTAGCTGATGTCGACCTTGAGGAGGACAAAAATGATCGCGATCTAAAGCGAGAAAATAGCGGGAAACCAAGTCTGCCTAGTGTGGTCGAAAATATTGCTGAAGTCCTATCTATTGGTGGTAAGGCGTGTGGATATTACTCGGCAGATAGGGTTGATCATGGAATAGTGAGACCCATGGCAATATGGAATAGGCGTTCGAAGTCTATGGGCCATCAAATCCCCAAAACCGTTGATCAGAGTGACATCCAAAGTGTTGGAGAACTCACAGCAATCACGTTGGAAAAGAACGAGATTAAGGAAAAGAATCGAAAACTCCTCATGAAGCGTTTGGGTCTACCAAAGGAGGTCGTGGCATTTGTCGCTACCGGGGGAAAGGCTGCAGCAAATTCTACTGAAGGGGAGAGTAATGAATTAGAAGATCAGGCTTCTGGCAGTAACAATAGTGCGGAAAACTCTGAGGACTATTTTTCGGAATACAACGACGTGTCCAGCGACGTTAATTCGATATACGTGCAAGAAATTCCGAAACAAAAGAACGGCGTGGAAACAGTAAGTCCATCAATGAAAAGCAGCAGGTCATCCGAGGGAAAGCCTAATGTTTGCCTGATTAAAATCAAAGAAATCGATGAATCGGAAGTTGAATCAGTATGATTACTTGATAAATTGGCCACAACATTTTGAATTGCGAATCAATGAAAGAAAATAATGTGTATGTAAATGATAGCAACGTTCGCAGGTACTACTAAAATTTTTGAAAAAAACATAATCCATAAAATCATAAGACATCTGTATTATCCAACAATCCAAACAAAGAATTTGCCTCTATGTCAATGCCATATATTATGATGTATCTTCTGAATTACGGTTTATTATTGAACGTGATGAATATTTCTAAAGGGAGAAGTAAACTATCAGTGGTTACGACAGCAGAAGCATTCCTTCTGCTGGAGCCACAAGAATCTTTGTGTTTCGAGGGCATCTTTCGTTTCGTTTGTTTTTTGTGGTTTCGTGGCTCAAAGTGAGTTCCGCATACATGGATCACGATTTCCATACATCGGCTTGTCACATTTTACATTCAGGGATTCGATGCTCTGCTACAGACGCATGAACTATCTCTCTCTAAAATTATTTCTTGATTTCTATGAAAGTGTTGTTCCTTTCAAATTAGTAAATGTATATGGTGTTTGCGTTTGTGGTTTTCGGCTTGTGTATTGTGCATGTGCGGTCTATTTCTAGGTATTGGATCATATCAAAGGCTAAATAACAAACAGGTAGTTTGAAAAGAAAGCCCTTCCTTCGACCCTAGCGTATGATGCAGTAGCGTAAGTAAAAATGGCATGACATGACGATCGATCTTCGAAACGCCAATGCCAAGTGCTATTGTTGCGTAGGTGACTGGAACAAATTCCTGTTTATCGATGAAAAATGTCGAGGAGATAACGGTTGTAGTTTTGGTTGATGTTCCTTTTCTTCTGTGTGCTCATATGATGGCACCGGGGATAATGCTAGAACTGCCGCCGCTGAGGCTCCTTCTGTGTGGATTGTTTTCGAAGAGTTTGCGCCAAAAGACTTTCGGTAAACGCTCAGATAAATCATGCCGCTGGTGACTCTTGTCACTCGATGGAACAAAAAACCTATGCTCTGGTGCAATTGGAAGGGCATTATTTGCTTTTGTGGATAAAGGCTGATCTATTCTTCTGGTTGCTAGTTTCGTTTGGATAGATGTTCGGGAAGCTGTTCATTAACGTCTTATAATGTACCTAGTCGGAGTTGATATAGAGTAAATTAAGGACATATACCTCTCTGCCTGAACGTTGTTTGACAAAGAAAGGAGATTGACGAGGAGTTTTCTTCGGATGGGATTGACTGTAGAGGTAGCAGTGGGTAACAGGTTAGCAATTCGGTCGTGAATGCGAACACGGGGAGTTGCTTTCCGCTTCGAGTTCTTTCGCTTTTCCGTTGAACACTCGTTGAGGTACCTCATATGGATGCGCCTGGTGCGTTGGAGGTAGTTGAATGAAATGGGAAGCATCGCTAAAGTTGTCACGATTGAAATCCACTCCAAGTAATCAAAAAATCTGCGATAAATGGGGCGCGCATGTCATGCCAATTTGGTCGCGCCGAAATTATTTGTGAGAGATTTTCACGCGTAAAATATCATGAAGCGTGACTGGCGTACATAGACAATCCAGCCGAAAATGGTGAATCAACCAACTCGACTAACTCGACTAACTTCGCGACCAACTCCGACCATTTCCGGCTGGATTGTCTATGTACGCCAGTCATGCCAATTTGGTCGCGCCCCGAAATTATTGTGGCAGAATTTCACACACAAAATTTGGCGGAATTTGGAATTCTATAATTCACTTTTAAAATACCTCAAATATCATGCATTTGAATTTCGTAGGCACAGATGTTGCTAACCCAACATTCAGATCGGAAGGACAGTATATTAATAAGATCCTGCTGCCTGTTCAACAAAGGATATTTATTCTTCCAACACAGGCACTGTGCCTCGTCGCATTGTATTCGAGACTCATTTTAGAATCCAATTACTGAGCGCATCATTCCAGTCGAGGCAAACTCTGCGCCAACACAAAAAGAGAATGACGAATTTCAATTACTGCCGGAAGATTTTTGCCGGGTGTTTTGCGATGCTCCTTGTGGTAAATGGCGCAATCGCGTTTCAACAAGCGACAACAACCCTACACCAATCAAGGAAAGCTTCCGCATCTCCACCCAAACATTTTGATGCTGCACGACTTTCGGAATTGCGTTTGCATAGCAGGAGTGAAAATGACGCCAAAGGCAATAAAAAACAACCTGGATTTCTGCTGTATCGACAGGCTCAATCACGGACTATTTCGTCTACACGCCTATCCGTCACAGCTAATAGAGGATTTCTAGGGATCGGAAAGAATAAATCAGCGACTCCAGACAATTTCCAGGGCCGGCTCAAACTTGGAATCTTAACTGTCGTCCGGGTTGTTATCCCTTCCGTATTGGCCGGAGCCCTGGCCTTTTATGCCTTTCCTGCCCTCTCGCTGTGGTTGTGCTCCCTCTTTCAGGATGCAGGAGTCTTCGCCGTTTTGTCGCAAGATTCTTCCCAATTTGTTCAGAATTTCCTGAGCGTCTCCAGTCTGCTATTTTCGATCTTGGTGGGCCAGACATATTACTTCATGTACCAGCAGCAAGAGATGGTTTACTATGCCTTGTTTGACGAAGTTACGGAAGCCAAGTCACTTCTGGAACAGGTAGCACTCGTCAGTCAGGGTCGATCCATGTATCAAAGGGTATTGTCTTGCATGAGCACGTACGTCAATGAGGACCTCAAAGCCTTAGACAAAGATCCAGCGATCCTTTTGAGCTCTCGACCAATGGATGACCCACTAGAAACCATCATGTATCTGGTGAGTCCTTTTGTGAATGATACAATTGCATATATGCAATTGCATGTATGGTTGTGTGGTATTGTGTAAGGCTACTGGGCTTTGGTAGAAAGAGTCAAACAGATGGATGTGTTTTCAATTTTCTCGAATGGGAATCCGAGTTTCTGCAAAACTTCGGCATCCCATAAAAGAAATGGAAACAACCATGAGGAGTTCACGTTCAGAATGTGTTCGTAATTTTTGAATTGCTGTCTTACCGGTATCTTGATCTTTGAATTGTTTCATGAATGCATCTTTCTTCCGTTTGCCGATCGATTCCTCTCCTTTTATTTTACATATACGCACACGCACGCGCACTAGACCTCTGTTGGTGTTCCAGGAACCATATACGAGACTGTTCGATCCCTCCGACAGGCACGTGCCCGACGACTTGGAGCCCTCCAGAGGAAACTTCCATCGGTCCATCTAGTCATGTTGTGGGTCCTGGCCGCCATAGAGCTGGTCAGTTTTCCATTGCTTGGTGCTGGGACCCAAACAATTGGCGGTTACAATATTCTGACCATCGAGGGTCTCCTCTTTGGAGTTATGACGGCTGGGATCGTCCTGACCCTGCGGGTTGTCAGCGAGCTCTGGAGGCCAGCCGGGGGTGCCTACAATGTTGACGGTGTTTTGCGAGTCATGGTGCGTGGGCTAGAAAAAGAACTCGAAGCCCGCCAACAGGGCAAAACTATCAAGGCTCAATTGGGAAATTACCCTACTTCGAGCACAGAGTAATTGGTCTGTAGATTAAATATTTTGTAGCAAAATAATCTAGATATTTATTACATGCAACTGGATTGGAATAAACTTCGATAGCTTTATGATAGCATATTCATATTAAAGACAGAGTTGATGTGTAATTAGAAGCAAGTCTAGTCTCGTGGGCGGAGCCACCAATAAGAGGTTTCTTGGTAGCCAAGTCAAAGAATCTATTGCCTAGTCTGAATTAGGTATAAAGATCTGCTTTCATATTTCGTCCGGAACAATCCAAGTACTGTTACGATATACTCATGCTACCATGGTCGTTCCCACTGTGGTATTTACTCTCATGCTTTATTCGATTTTGCAAAGCGCAAGAGAAAAGGCGAAGTATACATTTCTTTCAACAAGGTTCTGAGCTTTGCAAGTTTGCAATTTGTCTTTTAGCGTCAATGAATTAACTCACATGGGTCAAAATGCATGGTGTTTGACAATGTTCTTCGCTGCATCGATTGGGCTCTGAGCTTTGCATTTTTGCAGTTCGTGTTTCATCTTCAACATATACACATAAGAGCGCATGGTATTTAACGTTTGTTCTTTACTGCATCAATCCAACTATTTCCATCCCCAGCACCTTTTGCAGCGCTTGCCCCTCCCGCAGTTGCCACAAAAGTCCAAATAGCTTCGAATCGATCGAAGCAAATGGGCAAAGGCATCGTTGGTGCGATGGGCATCGGGTCCCACTCCGTATATAACCGATGTGGAAGCCTCCCTGAGAGCGATTTGCTTTTGTTCAAGAACTGTCAAAATTGTGTCTCCGTTGCTATCCAAGCTAGGTTTCTCTTCTAACAAAGAAACAAGTTTCTGAACAATATTCTTTGCGGTTGTTTTTGGATGTGTGGTGTTCCCTTTGCATTCCACGACAAAACTTCGATAGTCGATTTGGTCCACAAAGGGATAGGACTCCTGAACCGACCACGTGTCACCAATACTGTGGGGGCCATCTTCTGGGACAAACCAGCTGCGAGGCTGCATTATCTGCTGCTGCTCAAGTGTGGAATCAGTGTCGTTTGGGCGATACTGCTTTGTGTGGTCACGAAACGAATCATTGTTCACCAGCGGGTAGGAGACCACCACTGGCAAACAGCCACAGGCCATGGCATCGAAAAATCGGCGCTGCCAGGTAATATCTCCAGCTATAATAGGGCAAAAGACCGATCTGCGGTAGAGATCATAGAGATCATGGGATGCAAATGCCCCGACATTGCTGCTAGCCACAAAGGGCAGTCCTCCGATTCGAGCCACGGTGGTTGCATTGGCGTGGAAAGATGATGATTCCTGTTGCTCTTGCTTGTTTCGTATTTGTTCGAGCTCGTCGAGCAAATACCTGCGAAATATCCGTGGCGATTTTCGCATGTTTTTGTTAATGTCACTGGCCACAAAGACCAGCGACAAATCACGTTTTTTCTCCCGAAGAATTTCTTGCTCCACAAAGGAAGGCTGGAATCGCAAATCTCCCTGAAAGGGAGGAATCACGATGTGACCCATAGAACTCCGGTATTTAGGACGTTTACGCTTGGTAGAACTGTGCTCCCAGATGGGTCCGTAGGTTGCCACCAGGGGTTTGGATGATATCCAGGAATGACCAATTGTGTCCGAGTCGCTGAGCAAAAAGAGGTGCCTACAAGCAGTGGAGAAATTGTAAAAGGCTAGCTTACTTTGTATTGTCTCCTTCACGATCCTCTCGTCGAGCTGCCGGCAGCCTAACTTATACCCGTGCGCTGACATGCAGTGGCCGGCATGAGGATAGGGAACGACGAAGATATCGGCTAGGGAGGGATCGTCCACGACACCGGGATGGGTTCGAAAGAGTCGCACCAACGGAAGGTCTGTCACCCAGTGGCTCTCAGGTCTTTCGTGGACGTACCAATCATAGACATCCGAGGCATAACTCTTTGGTAGGGTATTTTCGAGGTCGTAGACATAAATTTTAAGGATATTGTTTGGCAAAGGAGAACCATCGATGGGCAATGCACGTCCATAGGATTCGATGGGAATTTGTAACATCGAAATAGATGTTTGGTTTTTCTGCAATCCTTCCTTGTTATGAGAAATGATGGAGTCCCATTGTTGGAGAGCTTCGATAGAGCTGTTGTTACCAAACGCTGTAATTTCGCTGTAGTCGCTGCTCATGTTGATCGTTTCCTTGCTGTTTTTGTCGCTTGTATAGTTGAAATGAAGAAAAGGACTTTTGTATTGCTTGGAGGTCGTATCAACATATTCTGTAACTATTTGGCTCACTGCGGGAAGAAGAAGATTTTCCTCTCTTGGAGCATCGTCTAGACCATTCCCATTCCGATAATTATCATCCATTTTTGTTACGAGCACCCGATTGTGTTGGTAGACCGAAGAGATCCCACTCATCACCAACAAAGTCACAAAGGCAATGAGAATTGACGGTCTATCAGCGCTTTTAACAAACCGTCGAATTGCAGAACTCATATTACCAACGACAATACCAAACTGCTGTCTCTGGCTCCCATCACAACATCTATCTTTGAGAGCATTTTGGTACTGCAATCTGGATGTTTCGATGTTTGGACGTATCATG
>Ga0115013_10002204_pt1 | contig 10914 bp, 5 predicted proteins | sample SouAtlMetagenome_2_FD_88686 | JGI IMG/M metagenome (GOLD analysis project Ga0115013, IMG submission 88686) | Marine eukaryotic phytoplankton communities from Atlantic Ocean - South Atlantic ANT15 Metagenome | ecosystem: Environmental > Aquatic > Marine > Oceanic | place: South Atlantic Ocean...
ACGTGGACCCTTCACTTGTCACGCTCCGGCGACCGCGACCGCGACCGTTCGCGCACGGGCGACGGCGAGTGGGTAAGGTCAGGGTCGGAGTCGTCGCCGGGGCAGCGGTTGCGCTTGCACCTGAGATTGTCCCAGTATTCGTCCCCGCTCAGAAAGCGGATCTCTGGCGGGCGGACGCCAAAGTTGACGACCGCGCCGTGGACGGTGGTGTCGTTCTTCTGCATCTTGAGCGACATGTAGGTGTAGAGCTGGTCGATGTGGCTCTGCGTGATCTTGGGCACCCTCTTGAGCTCGATGACCGTCTCTTCGGGGCAAGGATAATCGGCACTTTCCCTGGGGTTCACCACCAGGTCGGCGCGCACCGTGCCCACGTGGTATCCGCGGTACTCGACGGGCAGCACCACCTCGGTCTCGACCGCCACCACTTCGTGCTGCTGGAGCAGCTCCGCTTGGAGTGCGCGCTGGTAGACGGCCTCGCTCAGGTGCGGGTACAGCTCGAACTCATCGGACACCTTGGCGCACACCTGCTTGAGGTGCGTTAGGCCGAACATGCGGTCGCTCGCTCACGCGTACGAGCACGGCCGACGGCACCCGCTGCGGGGATTATTAATTGGTGCTATTGGATTATGAATGGGCATTCGGGCCCGGCTAGAGCCCTTCCCCGGCGGCGGGCCGAAGTGCTCAACTAAATATGAAATTATTTAGGACCAATTAATTACCGATTATTTATGACACATTAATAATTTCATATTTAGTTGAGCACTTCGGCTTCCGCGCGAGAAAGGGGTAGGCGGCCATCCGAATTCGTCTTAAGACGTCTCTTAATAATACATCGGTACGCCCGCGCGTGCTCGTACGTCGAACTTGCGCGCAAATATGTTTGCAACTTATGGTACCATCGCCCCCTGTGCCGTTTGCGCAGGACCCATGGCCTCTAGCAGCAACGGGAGCGGTGGCACGGACCTCGGGCCGCTGATCACGGGACAGGAGCTGGCCAAGATCACAATGAAGGCGGCGTGCCGGGCGGCGGCGGCGGGCCAGTCGGGGTCGTCGGCGGGCAAGAATCCGGCGGCCAAGGGCAAGCCAAAGGGTCCGACGCTGAAGCGGGGCAAGGACGAGGTGGCCGATGGGCCGCCCGTGGAGTCGACCGACGGGTCGATCACGCACCCGGGAAAGCGGTACAAGGTCACCGACCGCGACCTCGAGGTCGTGCTGCGCGAGCTGTCGGCACTTGCCCAGTTCGTTGCGCAGCGCGAGATCGACAACAACAACTCGTTCGACACCGAGACCTACCCGGAGTGGCGCAAGCCGCCCGCCCACCGTAACCAACCGCCGTCTGTGCTCCGTGCCGACCTGCACCACATCGAGCGGAAGGACGTGGGCCTGGCCTCGCTGATGCGGCTGGACGACGAGGCGATGAAGCGCGACGGCGCCACGCTTGTGACTTACCAGGAGATGCAGGCGGCGATCAACGACAACGTCAATCTGAGCCTGCTGGGGCAGGCGGAGAACTGCAACGTCCACTGGAAGTTCCTGGTGCGGAGCAACCGCGAGACGGCGACGCTCGCGTACGCGCGCGAGCACGCCGAGGAGCTGCTGGCCTCGGTGCCGTCGGACGGCGGGCGGTACCGGCTGACGCCGATGCAGCGCATCGCCACGGCCCTGATGCTGGAGCCCCGCGCCGACGCAACGGTGGAGGTGGCCATGAAGAAGATCCACGAGAACGGGGCGCTGGGCGTGCGGCTGTGCAAGGGCCCGGACCAGCCGCTCAACTTTGTGATCAACAACCTCTCGGTGGCCTCGGGCAAGACGTGGGAGACGATCTACGCGACCATGAGCGCCATCGCCACCCCGCTGGCGTGGCGGGCGACCACCGAGGCGTACATGGCCAAGAAGCGCGCCGGCAACCCGCAGGCCGCCGGCCTCACCGAGCTGCCCCCGTACGGGGACAAGGTGATGCTGTGCCGCGTGGTCATCGCGCTGGTGCCCCGCCCGATGATCGATCACTGGGTCAAGACGTCGGAGCAGCTGGCGGAGACCTTTGGCGAGCACAAGTGGATCACGTGGTCGGGCATCGCGCCCCTGCAAAAGGCCACCAAGAAGCGGCCGGGCATCAAGCGCACGCTGCCGACGGCGGTGGACGCGTGCACGGCCGGGAAGTGCTCGCTCTTCTGGGTCATGGAGGCCACGACCAAGTCCAGCTCCGCCGCGACCCGCACCGGACCGCAGTGGGCGATTCCCTTCCGTATCGTGGACGAGGGCACGGGCACGCGGCACATTGAGCCCCGCAACTACGACCCGGAGTCGCCCTACATGAAGACCATCATCTGCAACGCCACGCTCGACCAGCTGCAGAAGCGCACGGTCCACCAGCGGATGCACCCGCTCCGCGTGGCGCTCGACGGCGAGACGCTCGACCTCTCGCGCCACCGCCACGCCGCGCTCATGACCATGTGCTCCCAGCCCTCGTGGATGCGCCTCGCGGTGGCCAATTCGCTCGCGCCGCTCATGCCGCAGGGCGTGCTCAAGATCGCGATGAAGGTTCGCGTGGCGTCGCTCGCCGCCCGGCTGCACAAGAGCGACATGATCATCAGCAGCACGGACGACCTGATCAAGGGGCTGGTCATGCGTGGCTGCTCGGGCAGCATGGACCCGTCGGAGCGCGCCGCGATCGAGGAGCGGTGCCGCGCGATCCTGCACCGCACCGACAAGTCGAAGAGCATCGCCGACAGCCTGAACAACTCGATCGAGCAGGTCAAGGCCGACCGCAAGGCGATCGACGAGACGGTCGTCGAGGCGCGCCGGGGCCGCGTCCCCGGCGAGCTGCCGAACTCCACCCAGCGCGCGTTGGAGCAGGACCTCGAGCGCCAGGACCGCGCGCTCGCGACGATGGAGCGCCTGTTCACGCAGCTCCACGAGGCGATCGCGGGCGACCCGCCACCCGAGTGCCCCGTCACGTTCGACCCCATCCCGGCGGAGCACGTGTGCCTCTGCCCGAGCTGCGCCGTGATCCTCGACCACCGCATTCTGGAGAAGCTGGGCTGGAAGTGCCCGTGCTGCCGCCAGAAGTGGAGCAACGGCGTGGTGTCGGCCAAGCAGGTCGCGGACGTGGTGGCCCAGGTGTCGCCGCAGGAGGAGACGGCCAAGGACGGCGCCGACGACGCCGCGCCGGTCCCCAACGGCGTGGATGACACCGCGGCCCTGGTCAAGGCGTACCGGGACGCCGCCAGGGACAAGTGCGCCTCGTCGCTGGACGCGGTCGTGCGGTCGATCGCGATCGCGCTGCGGTACAAGCCCAGGGGCATCCGCATCCTGCTCTGCTGCTCCGTCCACGGCACCGCGCGCCACTCCACCGACCAGGCAAGGATGGAGGAGGAGAACACGGCCAAGACGCGCGACTTCATCCTCAAGGCGCTGCCGCTGCTGGACACCGCCCTGACCATTGGCCGCGGCCCGCGCGCGCTCGACAGCTACAAGGCAGACGACGACACCAACCGCCTGCTGATCATCGACACGTCGCACGGCAGCACCACCATGGCCGGCCTCGACCTGCAGAACACCGACCTTCTCATCTTCGATCGGCTCGAGTCCTTCGCCGAGGACTCGACTGGCACGCCGCGCCTTGTGCAGTCCATCGGCCGCATCATGCGTGCCCAGGAGCGCACGCGCGAGGAGCGCCGCAAGGACATGAAGCACTACGCCAAGACCGGCCAGTCGGTGCACCCGGCCAAGATGGTCGTCTTCGTCTGCCATGAGCGGGCCACGACGCCCGGCACCTCCGCCAGCCACCCGTTCCCGATCGACGACGACGAGGAGGAGGAGGAGGAAGCGATCAGTGACGCGATGTCGCTGTCCGAGTTCGGACTCGAGGACACGCCGGAGGCCGCGGATGGCGGGGAGCAAGTCGTGGACGAGGAGGAGGAGCTGTTCTCGGACTACGAGTCCCATTCCGCCTAGCCCACGCGCGCGCGCCCTTGCCCTGCCCCTTTCCCCCCCTCTGCCGCTCCTCGGCTCGTAGCACTGTGTGCGTGCAAGTGTCCGCGTGTTTGTTCGTTGGGGTCCGCATCTGGTAATAACAAAGTGCATCCAAAAAAGCACCCACTCCCGCAACTGCCAACGGTCACGATGGCTTCCGGTGCACCCGAACTTCGCGCTCGTACGTGCGCAGAAAAACGCGACATTTCCAAAATTGGCGACCCCGAGGGTTGCGCAATGGCCGTCGATGCGGATGGCGACCCGTCGTGCGCGGCCTCGCTGATCGGCTACGGCGCGCTGCCCAACGGCGACCGCGCGCTCCTCACCTCGGTCTACCCCACCAACGACCGCGAGCCGCAGGCGGTCGAGCTCGACGAGGCGGCGCAGGCTGCCATCGCCGCGGCCGGCCCCGGCAAGGAAGTCAAGGACCCACTGGACTACGCGCCCGAGTCGCACGAGGTGTGCGCCAACGCGCGCTTCGCGATCGCCACCAACGAGTCGGCCAGGGCCGAGCTCGGCCTGCAGGAGGAGCTCAAGAATGCGCTCTACAAGCAGGCCACGATGAAGCCCGGCGACAAGGGCGCCTCCGAGGCGGCGCAGCGCATCACCACGGCCAAGCAGGCGCTCGAGGCCACCACGCAGTCGTCCGAGCTCCGCCCCGACAAGGTGACCCTCACCTTCAACCACACTGCAATGGAGTGGCACTTTGCCTACTACTTCACCAACCGCACCGGCGCCACGGCGAGCGTCGCGTGCGAGCTGCCGCGCCTCGATGGCACCACGCTGGCGAACACCTACGTGACCTTGGACGGCTACGAGGACAAGAGCAAGTACGAGCCGATCAAGAAGGCGGAGGAGACCTTCAAGAAGCTCAACGCCTCGGCGAGCAAGGGTGCGTGTCTGCAGGCGGTCAACAAGCAGGCGGTCACGCAGACGGTCAAGGTGCCCGCGTGGAAGGGCGGCGACGGCCCGCAGACGCCCGCCACTTTCTCGGTGCATTTTGTGCTCTCGTGCGACGACGTCGAGCGCAAGAGCCACCTGCTGCCGAAGCGCAACGGCGAGCCCACCTTTGAGTGCTCCGACTTTGCCGTGCAGCCGCCGGCCAACGACGTGCCGTTCGAGCTCATCGTCAACCGAACGGCCAAGTACGGCGCCAAGCTCGGCCTGCCGTCGCGCGCGGCGGCCAAACTCGACGCCGAGCGCCGTGGCGAGCCGACCTACTGGCTCAAGCCCACTGGCGACGAGCCGTGCCGTATCGAGCTCACCACTCCCGCGCTCCAGCCGCCGTGCGTGCGCTTCCGCTTCATGTTCGAGAGCGACAGCGATTTTGACTTCCTTGCCGACGCGGTCGGCAAGACCGGGATCGACCAGGCGCACGCGAGGGGCAGGGTGCTCTGCTGGGTGCCCACGAAGAAGGACGAGGGCGTCGCCCTCGTCGAGGTCACGGCCCCCAAGACGCTGCCGGACCTCAAGCACGCCCCCGGCAAGCCGGTGCACATCATCTGGGTCGTCGACCTGAGCGGCAGCATGGGCATGCGCCAGGGCAACTCGCCGCACACCAACCGCCACCTCGCCTGCCAGGAGACCAAGCTGGCGTGCGAGAAGGTGCACGACCTGCCCAAGCAGTTTGTCGAGGCGGGCGTTGCCTCCCCCAACGACACTTTCCTCGTCTCGATCGTGGGCTTTGCCTGCTCGGCCATCACCATCTGCAAGCGCGTGCCGGTCGTCACCGGCTCGGCCGAGAGCAAGGCCGCGATCGACAAGGCTATCAACGACCTGTGCGCGAGCAACTACTCGGGCGGCACGCAGTACACCTCGTGGGCGCAGCTTGTGAAGACGCACTGCGAGCCCACCGACCACGTCGCGCTCGGCCTGCTGACCGACGGCGCGCTCTGGGACGAGCACTCCTTCGTGCCCGCGTACGACGAGCTCAAGAAGCACGTGGCCGAGTACACTTGTTTCGCAATCGGCTGCGGAGCGTGGGCCAACCACCGCACCGTCAAGCTGGTGGCCACGCACGGCGAGACCCTGATCGAGAACATCGACCGCTCGGTGAGCTCGGCGGCGATGCGTGGCATCGCGCGCTGCGTGGCCTCGATGTCGACAAAGGTGCCGATCGTCGTCTCCGGCCAGGTGCTCTCGCACAAGGGCGACAAGAGCCTGCCCGTCTTCTCGATCAACTCCAAGAGCCCCCACGGCGTCGACTCGGTCTACGAACTGGGCCTCGGCGAGAAGCGCGTCTTCACCGTGGCGATGACCGGCATCGGGGCTGTCGCGGGCGGGCACGTTGTGATCCACCAGGGCCTGCCGGGCGAGGGTGTCAAGATCGAGATGCATAGCGCCCAATCCTGCGACCTCGACGCCAAGCGCGTGCTGCGGCACCTCGACCCGCTGTTTGCCGACAGCGACATCAAGACGCTCAAGAACCCGAGCCACCCGAAGCGCGTGACCGAACTGCTCGAGCAGATCGGCGTCTTCAACCAGACGACCACGAGCGCGGTGACCAAGATCACCGAGTACGAGCTCGGCACCAAGTACGACCACACGCTGCTCCCGGGCGTTAAGGCGGCCGTGCCAACCTTTAAGCCGCGCAACCTGCACGACGCGCTTGGTTGGCTGGAGACGGCGTCGCCCAACAGCGACACGGCCAAGAACGGCAAGACCGAGTACACCCACGAGCCGCATTACGAGGAGGAGTACCCGAGCCACTGGGGTGGCGGCCTCAGCGGCGGGCCCTGCTACCGCGGCCTCGGTGGCGACGACAGCTCGGGCTGCGTCTACCGCTCGTGCGGTGCCGACGACGAGGCCGAACCCATGAAGACCGAGGCCCCGCCGCCGCCGCGCCCGGCTGGCCCGCCCCCGGGACAGAAGGCCGAGGTGGAGGAGCCGTCGGACCCGAACGGCACGCCCAAGTTTGACTACGTCTGCAAGCTCGCGCGCTGCACCGCCCTGGTGCCCTTCCTCAACGACCACACCGTCGCTCACCGCGCGGTCGCGCGCGTCAACGAGGCGCTGGAGACCATGCTTGCCAACCTCAAGGGCACCGCCGCTCCCGCCAGCAAGGGCGCGAAGGCCGAGCCCAAGGACAACGACGATCCGATGGAGGACGTGCTGGGCAGCCTCTTCGACAAGGTCGCGGGCCCCTCGCCGGAGGACGTCGCCGCCAAGATCGACGTGTTCCTTCAGGTGCTGTGCTCCTTTGTGATGCGCTACCACCTGCCCGTGGACGTCAACCTCCACAACGCCGCAATTGCCAAGGGCGATGCGGCCACGGCCGCGCGGCGCGTTGAGTACCTGATCAAGATTGCCACGCGTCTCCACGAGACGCTGCTGCCGCACAAGCCGGAGCTCTGGCGCGCCGAGCTCAAGACCGAGGCCGTCGCCTCCGACAACCTCACCATCAAGACGTCGCTCGACTGGGTGGCGGAGGACAACGTCCGCCCGTCGTACGACCGCGTCGAGACCGACGCCAAGCTCGTTGCGGAGAACGCGGCCTACCAGATCGCCATGCTCTTCAACGAGGGAGCGTACAAGGGCGGCACGTTCTGCAGCGAGAGCCTCCTCTTCCGCGGGCCCAAGCCGGCCACGTTTGCCAACAAGGACTTCAAGATGGCCGAGCCGCTCGTCATCGGCACCTACCACGACGCGTGGAAGCACCTCTACAACAGCGGCTTCAAGCCGCAGATGGTCGCGGCCATGTGAAGCCAAAGACGAACCAGAAGACGCGCCGCCAGACTAGGGCGGCACACCCAATCGTGTGTGAGTGAGTGTGCGTGTGAGTGTGAGTGATCTAACATGACTAAAAAATCACTCAAAGGCTTATATCACGCATCCACGCTAGCGGTTTCCCGGGGGTTTGGCGCAGCCGGGGCAGGGGCCACCATGAAGTGGGACGCGTGCGCCTTCCAGTCGATCGAGCGGCAGGACCAGCTCGTCTTTACGCTGCTGGGTGGAGCGTTGGCGCACCTCGGCGCGCGGTGCCGCGTCTGGGACCCGCCCACGGGGCTCTGCGGCTGCCGCGCGCCGGACGCGCTCATGGGCCGCAACCACACCGTCGTCGAGATGGGCGCGAACGACGGGCTGCACATGTCCAACTCGTACTTCTTCTCCAAGACCTTGGGCTGGCGCGCGCTGCTGATCGAGGGCAACCCCGACGTCTACGAGCGCATCGCCGCGCACCGGCCCGAGGCCGAGCACGTCAACGCGCTTGTGGGCAACCCCAAGCACTTCCCGCCCGACGGGCGCGCGCCCTTCTTCTCCTTCTACCGGCCGGGCAACTCCGAGAAGCGCAACACGGCGCTCGACTGGGAGACGGGGCTGAGCGGCATCCCGTCGCCCAACTCCAGTACCGTGGCGCTCCGCAGCAAGGCCGACGCGCAGCGCACGGCCGTGCGCTACGGCGTCGCGTTCCGGCAGCACCGGCTCGACGTGCGGCGCTTCTCGTCGCTGCTCGGCGACATGTACATCGACAAGATCGACGTGCTCTTCCTGGACGTGGAGGGCGCGGAGCTGAGCGTGCTGCAGACGCTCAACTTTCAGAAGCACCCCGTGCGCATCCTCGTGGTCGAGCGGCCCACGCCCGCGGTGTCGCGGCTGCTCGCGGCGCGCGGCTACGACGACCTGCGCATCACGTACGACTCGGGCGGGGATCGCGTGTTTGTCAACAGCCAGTCTTTTTAAGTCCAAGTTATCCGTACAACGTGTTAAACCCGCGCGCTTGCAGCCGCTCGGTGAGCCGCTGCGCCTGTGCCGCGCGCACCATCACCGCGCAACTATCGAAATGGGTGAAGAAGATCTCCTTGACCTGCTCGACGGTCAGTTTGCCCTGCATGAGCTGCTGCCGGCACGTGAGCGCGAGCTTGAGTCCCAGCAGGCCGTTGGCGTACGCCTCGGTGTTCTCGGCCATTGCGTTGTACGCGGCGATCGCGTCTTCCTCGTCTATCTCCTCGCCCTTGTCGAACACGGGCGCCCCCATCAGCTCGGCCTGCGTCTCCAGTCCGTTGGTGAATCCGCGCTCGCGGTACCACTCCACAAAATGCGGGTGGAAGCGCACGAACACGTTGCGCTTCGCCACCATGTCCTCGGGCGTCGCGGCGATGACGCTCCGCTGCCGGCCGTGCACCTGCTCGTGGAGCACAAAGGCCTCGCAAAAGCGCGGGTGGCCGCCCACGACGCTGCCCGAGATCCACTGCCCCGAGATGAGCTGCTCATCCGTGAGGTCGCGGTGCACGCGCGCCGTCGGCACGAAGATGTAAGGGTCGTCCTCGCTCTGGGTCGGGTCCGTGTACACCAGGTTGCCACTGTCTGTGGTGCTCGCGACCACCGCGTGTGAGGTCGCAAACCACGCCGGCTCGCTCCAGTACTCTCGGTCGACGGGCAGCTTGTAGAGCTTGAAGCCGCGCACGAGCGTCGTGCCCGGAGCGTCCAGCAGCGAGTGCAGGTCCGCGCTCCACTCCTCGGGGTCGCCGGCGCCCGCACGCATGATCCGAGGCGGCGGGTCGGTGCGCGCACGCAGCTGCGGCAGCAACTTCGTCTTCAGTTTGCCGTAGGTCTTGGTGCTCATGCATTCGGGCGGCCCCCTGAGCTTGAGCACATCGGCCACGGGCGCCTCGTTGCGCTGCAGACGCGCCTGGACGACGTCGGACATTCCGTCCCGCAGCCCCGCACCCCCCGCCCTGGCATTCGTGTAACAGTCGCAAATAGCGCGCGCGCCGTGTGCTCCCCGCGGGCGGGGGCGCACATTCGTGCGTTCGCGCGTGCTCGTACGTGTGCGCGAAAACTCTTTTCCGGGCCATGATGCGCGTGGTCCGACCCCGCCGCAAACGGCCCACGGGCGGCACGCTCACCCTGATGCACCTGAGCGACGACAACCTGCGATACCTCTTTGAGCTAGTGGACATGCCGTTTGCGCTCAAACTGACGTGCACGGCGTTGCGCGACTTGCACCCCGAAAAAACCGAGACCTGCGTCAAGGACGTCGTCCACGACGTTGGGCTCATGGTGTGGGCGCACGCGTGCGGCCTGTTTGAGCACCTGACCGTGGACGCTGTGGCTTCTCACGCAGCAATGACGTGGCCCGGCGGCGACGACGCACTCACCTACATGTCCTCGCCGCACCTGTACCACCACGCCCTCTCGTATGAGATCGACACTTGCATCCTGTGTGCCTTTGCGGCGAGTGTGGGCTGCACCCAGATGCTCGAGTGGCTGGGCTACGGCGAGGAGGTCAAAAACTTGGCGTCGCTGGCGATGGCGGTCGGCCACAACCAGTTTGCGTGCCTCAAGTGGATGCACGAGCGCTCGGGGACCAACACTGAGCACTTTGCCAATCCGGCGCTTCTCTGCGCGGCTGCGCGCAACGGCAACCTTGAGATAGCCCAGTGGCTCATGGATCGCGGCAGTCCCTTCATGTGCCACTGCGTGGATGCGCTGATTCAGGCGGCCCGCAACGGTCACGTCGACTGCTTGGAGCTGATGCTCCGCAACGGCATCCATTGGTCGATAACGTGCTACCACAAGGCCATGGGCCCGCGCGACCGCAAGATCAGCCTCCTTCCCCTGGCAACGATCCAGTTCATCGTGACCCACGGGTACGAGTGGGACCGCGAGGTCACGTGGGAGGAGGCCGTGGGCGGCGGCCACGTCGATACCGTCAAGTGGCTCATCGCAAACGACACCGAAAACATCGGGCTGTTCAACACCAACCACGCGCTCTGGAGCGCGGCCGGGCTTGGGTCGATCGGCGTCCTGGAGCTGGCGAGCGACAACGGCATTGCCCTGGAGCCGGAGCTCTGCGACTGCGCAGTGCTCGGCGACCAGCTCGAGACGCTGAAGTGGCTCCACAAGAAGGGAGTCATCGGCACGAAGGATGCCGGGTACAACGCCGCGGAGCGCAACAACGTCGAGATGCTGCAGTACTTGCACGACCACGCTGGCTAC
>Ga0115013_10002205_pt1 | contig 10911 bp, 5 predicted proteins | sample SouAtlMetagenome_2_FD_88686 | JGI IMG/M metagenome (GOLD analysis project Ga0115013, IMG submission 88686) | Marine eukaryotic phytoplankton communities from Atlantic Ocean - South Atlantic ANT15 Metagenome | ecosystem: Environmental > Aquatic > Marine > Oceanic | place: South Atlantic Ocean...
AATATAACCATTTTGTGCGATTAATTGGTAGCACAGTAGTAACCATACGTAGTCACACATGAGATTTAGAATTCTTTTTTCACGGACGAATCGGATCTGTTGATTGATTCCGAGAACCGGTATGGGTACTCTCAATTCTGAAGCAATTAACCTTGAGAGCAAACTAATCACTCACTGCCAGTACTTCGAAAGAGGTTCTACAACAGCCAGTAGCAGCGAGTTGTATTCAGATTGCGTCATAGTAAACTTGGCATTTGTTTGTAAAGGGACAGGGAGGCATGAAAGGTCTACCAAGTGACGACGAAGATGCTTGGTGGACTGTCGCCAAAGTAAAGACTTCAGTGTTGACCAGATACGTTCCAGAGTCGCCACATCATAGTAACTTGATAAAGAACGACCAAGAGGAGCGATCTTTCACTGACACGCTACGTGATCTATTTTGGGGGGAGCAAAGAGATCCTCCAGAAGAACGCGATAACATCGAGTCTCATAGAAAATTAATGGAGAGGCCAAGAGATATAGTGACTCAAAACTACTATGCTGCTGAAGTTGAGAGCGAGAAGAGAGTTAAAAAATCGATGCTTAAAGTGGCAAACCAAACACTCGACGAGAAGGAAATAATTAAGAGGTATTTGGTTCCTGAAACTGAAACCAACAATAGCGCTATACTATTCCTAGCTGGAACTCTCTTTTCCAGCAATCGCTTCATTTTTGAACTCCTTAACGAGAATGGAGTTTTTAGTCCAAGGTCACAAAATCTTGTAAATTCTCTTGCATCTGACTTTATAACTCAGAGCAAACAACTCTCTGATGTTTTGCTAAAAGCAGAACGAACATCCGGAGTGGCAGCCAAAAAATTAGTAGTTTCTTGTGTGAATAATTTTGTCTCAACAAGCAACCGGCTGGTGACTGTTCTTGAAGAGGAACTTAATGAAAAAGCTTTGGCTATCAATTCCGCGAAAGAAGTGATGCTGAACAATATTATCACCCGGAGAAACCGAATTTCTGATTATTTGTATGATTTCTTCCGAAGAACAGTAGAAGTTGAGAAATCTATATCATCGACATCAGCGAGCTCTGTTCCGCAGCCTTTCAGAGTAGTGAACTCATCACAATATCTCATCGATGCTGAAAAATTCACAAATTTTCTCTATACAGACGTAGATAAAACTCAAGGCTCTGCAAGTGATAAAATGACCAATGGCATCAAGAACTCCCAAAGAAATTTACTCGATCAGAAAGAGGATGATGTGTACAACGGAATGTCAAGGAAATTTAGAACAGAACTCCGCGATTTAGATGATAAAATCATGCATCACAAGACAATATCTGATAGAAGCGATTTATTATCAACAGCCTCGTCATTTCTGGATTTCATCAATGAGTCTAGTCTATCATTAATGTTTGAAGAAGACGAAAGGGATATGTGGAACGCAGGAGTATCCGAAACTCATCTCGATGAAATATTTCAACGAATGAATTTAACGATACCAAAGGATGATAGGAAAAACGTTGATGACACTAGCGTCCTCTCGACTCCAAGTAAATGGGGCAAGGCTCGGTCAAAAACTAGTCAGCCCAAAAGAAAACAAAGTACTGCAAAAGCATCTGCGAAAGAAAAGCACAGACAGAAGATTCGAGCACAAAATCATTCCCGGAACAACAAAGAAGTAAAACATGCAGAGAAGAACACACAGCAGCACACAGAGAAGAAGAAATCAAGTCAGTCCAAAACAAAGCAAAGTACTGCAAAAGTAGCTGCAAAAGAAAAGCAAGGACAGAAGCTTCGAGCACAAGATCATACCCGGAATGACACAAAAACAAAACATGTAGAGAAGAAGAAACAGCATACAGAGAAGAAGAAATCAAGCCAGTCCAAAACAAAGCAAAGTGCTACAAAAGTATCTGCCAAAGAAAAGCAAGGACAGAAGGTCCGAGCGCAAAATCATGCCTGGAATGACGAAAATTTACAACATGCAGGGAATAAGAAACAGCATGCAGAGAAGATAAAATCACGCGGCAAAGAATTTTTGAAAAAGTCTTCGAAAACTAGAAACATGAAAAGTCGCAACAGCAAGGACACGAGAATTGGGATCTTGATTGAATTCTGAACAGTCATAATTTCGCAAAATCAGATGAATAGTAATAAATGGGATAAATAAGGATTGTGGATGACCTCCTTAGTGTTGGTTGCTAATAAGATATTGTTTTTTCAAAACATAGAATTCCATTCTGCGAAACACAAGTGCCTCAGACATACCGCTCCAGAAATGCCTTTTGAAGATTATAGTTGGCTTCCATGGTTATTATGTTTCCACTGAATGCGATAACAATTCTCCTGGTAGCATTTTGTTGAAACATGAATTATCCTAACGCCTTCTGGGCCATCTCCACTATGATCCTGAAAGAAAAAGTTCTATTTTCGGAGTAGGTACGATTGTTCTTAACTTATGAACGTACTATTCGTATGAAACCCATCGCGCTCGTGTGTTGAGCGTTGGAATTTCTGGAAATATAACCTGGAAATTCGATTTGGCGAGATCGACCGTTGACAATCCTAGATAATCATAATTTCGTCATATTTTAGAGCATCCAAGGCACAAGAAGCATTCTGGTTTCTATAATGAAACACAAACTATCATTCCGTTGAACCGGCACAAAAAATACAGCTTCCGGCAATTTCGAATGCCCTTGATATTTCGCCAAGAGATTAATTACGATCGAGCGGATTTTCAACGGAAGTTTGAATCATGAAAACAAATGGTTCCCCTGAAACTTCCCACCTAGCCGCGGCATCAGAAAATAAGGGATGATCTACAAGTGGCTAAACAATTTCACTGAACTTAGTAGTGACAATTGATACAATCAATGATAACTTGAATTATTATCAAACAAATACATTCTTGACAATCTTACAACCATGCGCTCGCCCTCTACTCCATCGAATACGACTCTGTCGAACGAAGCAGAGAAGGCAGAAACAGCTGAAAAACACCATTTGCAAGATTACAACAACAGAGTATTGAACGCTCATAGATCGACGCCAGGTTCGATGGCCGCTGCACCAGTAGCACATAATGCCCACAGTAGCGAATATGAGCACTGGACGGTGGATGATATTTGTATTGACGAAGGCTGTCAGACTAGTTGCAGCGACGGGATTGAGGCAGTCGTAGAATTAAGTGATACAGTGACCGAAGTCTTTGACCTAGTCAACGGAGTTGCCTTTGCAGAAGTCATAAAAGTTGCAAAAGAAGCAGAGGAAAAAGAAAAATCGAAACAAACATGTCAAGATCGTGACGATTATTCGTACATGACTGACGAGGACTCCATCTTCAATCGGAGCGATGATTATAAAAGGAGAAAGAACGCTAAGGAATTCTTGGGCTTCATCGGAGCTGTCAAGTCCGACACAAGCAAAATCAGAACAACACCCTCGGCTCCTTCTGGACTCTGGATGATTGATAGTATACCTCTTTATTTGCTGTCGGGGGATTCATCGAGTACCAATATTAGTGATGAGGAACAATCAAGTGTCAATGAAAACCACAAAATATATACCATGGGCGGTGCAACGATCAAACAGACCCCGAAGCAGAGATTCAATCGTAACAAGTATTCTAGACCTCCATCGGTGAGTGGTTCGGAACATTCGGAATTGGTAACTATCGCTGAATCGAGTGACGAAGATGCACACACGTTCGAAGAAGAGGACAGTTTCCTAGACATGAAGGACGAAAGTATCACAAACTTCTCGAAGCACCACGAGGATCAGAGCACCACCTATACGGGTTGGGATACTTTGCTCGATGACAGTGTCACAGAGCATACCGATGTAATTGATGGGAGTTCGTACGGTGAAGACTACGATGAAAGCTTCACAAATAACACCGAAGGCAGGGATACTTTGCTCGATGGAAGTGTCACAGTTCTCACCGACGTAAGCGAAGACTGCAATGGAAGTGTCACAAATAATACCGAAGGCAGGGATACCTTGCTTGATGGAAGTGTCACAGTGCTCACCGACGTAAGCGAAGACTGCAATGGAAGTGTCACAAATAATACCGAAGGCAGGGATACTCTGCTCGATGGAAGTGTCACTGTGATCACCGATGTTAGCGAAGACCACAATGAAAGCGTCATAAAGAGCACCGACTCACATGTATCCAGTATATCTGAAAGCGTTGCTGAACAGATGAATTCAAATTCAGAAGAACTGCAAAACAATTCTGGTACGCAAAAACCAAAATCATTGCTTGTAAAACCGTCTCGGATTCTTTCGGTTTACGACAAATTGTATCCATCAGACAGTCTATTCTCAGGACTGGGGACAGAAGAAGAAACTCTCTTTGATTTTAGTAACTCTACTGGGAAACACACAGTTCAAGAACCACCGCCATCAATCCTTACGAATAACAGCAATATGGAATCTACAACTTCAATCCTTACAGAAAAAAGTAATTTCGAAAACAGTTCATTAAAGGAAGATACTCTCTTTGATTTTAGTAACTCTACTGGGAAACACACAGTTCAAGAACCACCGCCATCAATCCTTACGAATGATAGCAATATGGAATCTACAGTCCTTACATTAAGAAGATATTTCGAAAACAATTTATTGAAGGGTGCATCGACAGGTAATAAAAATTTGGAGACTTCCCGAGATGAAGAATCAGAAAAAGCCGATGTAGTGGATGATCGATGTGTTCAAGAAGACGACGAGGTTCATCAATGTGATGATGCGAAAGAAAATCCCGAAGGCATCGATAGTGATTCTACCAGTTTCAGAGATGTTGGAACAGAAGATAGAGATAGCGCAGACGGCAAGAACATCGAAGAAAACACAGCAGCAGAAGACGGAAAAGAGGACAAATTAGGAGTCGGCGTGGGAATAGTGCAGATGGATGCGTCTAACAATTGTAGTGAAGTAATGCCATCCTTCAATACTTTCCCCGAAGAAAACCACAGAAAGGCTTTCCCTAAAGAAGACAACACAAAGGCTCTTGATCTTCCACTAGTCAACACTACTCCATCGCCTTGTGACATCATGAAAGCCAATATCAATTCAAATATTGGGAACAAGAGCCGCAGAACGAGGAGGCTGCGGCAACTCGCTAAAGTGAAAACCTTCAACCAACACCGACAAAATTTCCTAAAACTACAGCAAAAGGCCGAGTGATCAATGAGGAAACTAAAATATGGCCAAGTGACGTGCAAGAATAGTAAAAACCTCTTTCCCATACTACATTTATATGTTTTTGCAATTTCTGAGAGGATAATACATTGAATAAGCTGCCCTATTTTGTGTCTATTAAATCGCCATGGCGATTAAAAATTATACAGTACAAGTTTTATAACTTAGTATCATTGCAAGACTTGTCAGTCATTATTTGTAGTAGGATCCAAAACTAATTTTGAAGAGGCTTCTGCATAAACGGACTCCTCCTTGTCTATTAAAAGGTTGACTCGCCCGTGACGGTCAGACACGAAATACAAAAGTGAATACATTTATTCTCTATAATGAAAGTATACGTACAGAATGTCTATGATGCTACATGACGTTAATGGTGACTAAATTCTAAATTCTATGGGCCATTTCAAGTGTTGAGATGCGCGGCGCTCACTTTCTGTGTTGAGCGCGATCAAATATACTACGATGGTAGAAGAATATCGGGCAAGACCATTTCTATGGAAAGCAAATACTACGATCTGCCTTTTTCAAGTGTCACTCTGTGAGAACAGCCGCGCTCAACCGTCGTGGTGGAGAACTTGCAGTCTTGACAAGACTCCGAATATTATGGTCTTTGTGTGGTAATGGCAAAGTGTGACTTGATGCATGGTATGAATGCCGAAATGCTGCCGCATGCCTTAAGTAGAGATCGCATTTGAGGGTCTTGGTCGACGCATAAATGAGAAAGAACTGCATGAAGCGTGAACTTTGTAAGAAGACTACTTAGCAGATGACGATTACGTATTATGACCCAGATGCTTTAGAAATGACTTTTTTGGTCATGAATTCCTAATGTTCCATACCCTTCTCAAGATTCGTTACGATATGGCTTATGTATAAGTGTGATTAATTATTGCCTGTTCGTGATTGAGAACTTGTACTTGATGATAATTTCAAGTCTTTATGATCATGTGGGAACTAAATTCAGGCCCAACAATCGCCAGATGGATATCTCGGAGATCACAATAGAACTTCCGAAATGCAATGTCGAAAAATCACGACAAGAAACAACGCAAAATGATGAAAAGAAATGGCTTCCATCACCATTTCGAAAGCTCATAAAATCAAAATTCGAGCGGATCAAACAAGCAACCAAAAATTACTAAACAAACAAGAAATCTGTCCCATATCGAATTACTACTCAAGCAACACAAACAAAATACGAAAATACTTCTACGAGTAAGCTCTACCATGAAACTTTTCATTCTTGCCATCTTGCTCGCAATCGTCTTTGAGCTTCCTACAGCTTTGGGATGCAAGGATGTACGTCGAAAATTTAATGTTAAGATCGGAAGAAGAACGCTCCAGAAGAATTGTTTCTGGGTCAAGAGGAAAATAGCCGGAAAAGGCAACAGATGCATGATGAAAACGCCCAGTGGGAAACGGCTCAGAGATCTTTGTAGAACATCTTGCAAGAAATGTAAGAGAAAGACAAAGCAACCCACAAGCCCGCCAACAGCACAACAAGGTCCCACCGGCAGTAACCCCACCAATCCTCCGGTTAGACCTCCTACCAATCCTCCGGTTAGACCTCCCACCAGGCCTCCCGTAAATCCTCCTACCAGGCCTCCGGTCAACCCAACGAGACCACCCGCTCCATCGCCAACAAATGCTCCAATCTCAAACGGTAACGGCTGTTGCTCTTTGGATTACAAAAACTGTGTCAATTGGTGCAATGAGTCTTATGATGCTTGTATGAATTGTGGAGATCAAAGAGTTGTCTGGCTTCCCAATGGTCGGGGCCCCAATACTTGCGGTGAGCGTTGGAAAGGCTGTGGCCAAAACAACGACGACGGGCACAGTGGATGTTGTGATGGATTGACATGCAAATGGCGAACAGGAGAAAACTACTTTGCTTGCTTGCCTGGCGATAGCAATCCTAACCCGATCCCTAACCCTACAAGACAGCCCGTTTCCAATCCTGTTTCCAACCCTACAAGACCTCCCCAGTCTCCCGTTCAGCAACCCGTTCAGCCTCCCGTTCAGCCACCCACTGGGGGAGGCGGCGGCGGTGGTGGTACTGGAGATTGGCGCTCTGGCAAAGCAACCATGTATGGCGGAAACCCGAGTGGCGGCGCCTGTGGGTACAACGACCTTCCACAAGTCACCTTTCCAAGAGGATTCTCGGTAGCTATTGGCGCTGACGAATTTGACAATGGCTATGGATGCGGTGCTTGTTATGAAGTTGAGTGTGTAGGACCGCAAGGGAATAATCCTAATTGTTTTTGTGGGTCGGGCAGTCAGAAGAAGGTCATCGTTCAAGCAACTGATCAGTGCCCTGAATGCTCAACCACTCATTTCGACTTGAATGCAGATGCATTCGCCTCCATTGTTCAAGGCCAAAGCATGGGAATGGCAGGTACTTGTGGTATTATCAAAACCAACTTTCGCCGAGTGAGTTGCGATTTCAAGTCTAACATCAAGATCCGATCGAAGGGTGGAACATCTGGATATTGGTATGGCCTACATGTTGATGACGTCGCTGGGTATGGTGCTATCAAAAGCGTCAAGCTACGAGAAGCAGGACGAAGAAACAATGGTCAAACTGCCTTTGACATTGATTGTAGAAAGTCTGAAGGGGCGTCCTTTTGGCTCTGTAACCGCCCTAATGACCGCCAAATTTTTGCAAATCTGGATGTTCAGCTGACAGATAGTGCTGGTCGAAAACTGAGCTCGAACAACGTGATTACAAACTTAGGTGGTGGTCAGGAATTTGATTTCAAAAAGAACTATGGCCCCATCCCTGGGGACTCTCCCACACCGACAACTCCCGTCTCCCCAACCGCCGCTCCTGTTGTTCCACCCACGCGAGCTCCTGCTCCCACAGTACCCTTCAGCGGGGAATTGCTTAGTACCGATAAGGCTATGAACGCATGGGAAGTCTACAAGGGACTTGCAGCTGTTACCTACAAGAACTCTGAGAATCCACCAAAATACGCCTATGTCTCATCGTAAGTAGACCCAAGTTTTTGGTGGGCGTAAGAAAGATATTGATATGCATTTTTGTCTCACACCCAAATTTACAACTTTGATTCATTTTTTAATCTCTCGCAGAGGAGGAGCAGCCGGTTCCGGGAATTCGGTCGTCAGCGAAGGCCAAGCCTATGGACTTCTTATTACTGGAACCGTTCTTGCCAGTTGGGACACTCATGACGGAAAAATCTCAGGTGCTAATCGTGCACAAGTCCTGAAATCCTTCGAAGGTTATTACAACTTTTGGAAGGAAATGTGCAAAAACTCATCCAATAATAACGCTAACTGCCAGCCGAACGGGAAGTATTGCAAGTCAGGCTCTAATTCGTATGTTTGTCTCCCTGACTGGAAGCACTACAAGACTGGTGGGAGCGAGGCAACTGGACCAGCACCTGATGCCGACGAAGATGCCATCGTGGGTATCATCTTGGCGGTAAAAGCTGTTGAAAATGATGCAAATAAACCCTCTTGGTATAATGAAGCTCGAAAGTGGGCTGATGCCTCTGCAACAGCCTTTGTCAAATACGAAACGGATACATCCAAGAATGGCTATCGTTTGGTGAAATTAGGATCCTGCTGGGGCGGATGGGATAGCAATGGTAACAATCCGAGCTACCATAGCCCTGGCTCGTACCGTGTGATGATGGACTACCAAAGGTCCTTTCCAAACAGCCTCCGTGATGGATACAGTGCCATCTCACAGAGCGAATGGAAAAAGCTAATCGACACTTCCCATGAGGTCTTGCGAGCGGTACAATGTTCGAATGATGGAGCCCTCGTTCCAAATTGGGCAACTGTTAATGTCAGTGGCGGTAAGATCGTTCACAGTGGTAAAGGCTTCAGTGGTAGTGGTACGCCTCAGTACGAATACGGAGCCGAGGCGGCTCGAACAACCTGGCGTGTAGCCCTTGATGCCGCTTTCTATCCAGAGAAGTCAAGTGAATGGTCCCCCTACCTGAGTCAATACAATTATCGAATGGATAATAGCTTTAATGGTGGATCTTTCTCGTCGAATACCTTCCCATCATGCAAGGGACCGAGAACGAACCAAAATATTAGAATGTTTGGCGATTGGAAGAACAATGCATTTATCTATGGTCCAACCTATTCGGCACTGATCGGCGCATCATCGGACATCGGAAATCGAGAGGCTATGATTGACGAGGCCGGTCGACTACTTAAGAGAGCGTTGCCGAGCAGCTATTATCCTCGCTCGTGGGCCATGATTGCCAATCTGATGCTCAATGGCGCTATGGAAAGTGCTGGGAATACTCTGAAAGGATGAGAGCTGCAAGAAAGCTGTTAGATGATGGACCATCCATCGCTACAACGGAACGTCAGAGTGTGATCTGACTTTAGAATACTTAGAAATGAATTACTGTAAAATAGATGCCAACATTTGTCATCAAAATATGTGCTATTTCATTGATTGTTTGTACTTGTCTCGAGCCCAGAAATCGAAACGAAGGTGAAGATGGGCTTGATTAATTGGAAATCAAAAGGAGAAAAATTTCTTTTGTGCACGATTCAAAATATTCAGACACGTTTATGGCATTGTTTATTGATGGCGCGGTGATAAATTCACCTCTCATCGCTCTCAATTTTTTCAATTCCTAATCTCCCGTCAACTATTGCCACTTTGAGCACCATCAGAACGGCTTTGTCATTCATAATCACCTCGAAAAATGGGAATCTTCAACGAACCGTCCGTCGTCGACGCCTTCGCGATCAACGCATATTGCATCGTCAGCGCCCTCTTTTTCTCAGCGTGCGCTTATGCCCAGCTAAACGACCCGAATCCCGTCCAGTGGTTTTGCGCCTACGTCTTTGGTGGGACTGTCCCCAACATGTACTGGATGACCACATCCGGAGGAAAAGGAAGTAGCAGCGACAGTAATGTGATTGGACAAAGACTCGTACTGGCTCTGCGTGGATTTGTCGCTGGTTTGTTTTTGGCCATCGTCTATAAGCTCGTTACGGTGGCACCCAGATTGATGGAGGACGTTTCCGAACACGGAATCTTGTGGGCCTTTATGGAACACGAGGAGGGACGAGATTCCTGTGGCTTATTGTTGCTAATTATGCACGCCTCATACATGGCTTCCATTTTGTCAAGACCCGCTCTTTCTCCACGGATGAGCCCCCGCAATGGAAGCAGCAGCATGCATGGCCATTCTGGCGAGGGTACCTCCAATATTCCTACCACGGTGATTGCAGTGGGACTATTTTGTGTTCTAGGGCTCTCAGTTTATGTGTGGGTCGTTCATCATCCAGATCTGGTGGCCAAGCATGGATTGAAGCACTGCCAGGGCGAAATGTTTGGCAGAGGCGATGGCGGGGAATTATAACTATTGCGATAATGTTAGCAGCACAACACAGTAACATCATGGAGCAGTGATAATTATCTTATCTGGCAATAGACTATAGACGACGGAAAAGACCATTCACAAAATAATAATATTAATATTTTTACTCTTGCAAAATTTTCTTAATGGCTAAAGATTAAATCGAGACTAGTTGTTAATTGTGTTTGTTTTGTCTATCAAGTTTGTTTCTATTGTGTGTCCTGTGAATTTTTCTCCTCCAAATTTTCCATTAGCCGTAGGTGTATGATGCGGAACCATACAATGAAGTGAGGTATTCCTTCTTTTTATGCCGTATTTTCCTCCGGTTGCAATATCCCCACACATTTGCGTTCCTTCAGATAG
>Ga0115013_10002206_pt1 | contig 10911 bp, 8 predicted proteins | sample SouAtlMetagenome_2_FD_88686 | JGI IMG/M metagenome (GOLD analysis project Ga0115013, IMG submission 88686) | Marine eukaryotic phytoplankton communities from Atlantic Ocean - South Atlantic ANT15 Metagenome | ecosystem: Environmental > Aquatic > Marine > Oceanic | place: South Atlantic Ocean...
CCGCAATTGGGTGAAGAAAACATCCAATCGGGTTTGAGCTCGTTCGTGATCGCCTTGTTGGTGATCCTCCTCTACATGATTTTCTACTACAAGGGAGCCGGCTTGGTATCCAACCTCGCGTTGATTGCCAACCTGTTCTTCTTGATCGGTGCCCTCGCCTCGTTGGGTGCAGCGTTGACGCTTCCGGGAATTGCAGGTATTGTGTTGACCATCGGTATGGCGGTTGACGCCAACGTACTCATCTATGAGCGCATCCGCGAAGAAATGCGCGGCGGCAAAGGCCTGATGGTGGCATTGAAAGACGGATACCAGAAAGCCTACAGCGCGATCATTGACGCCAACATCACCACGTTGTTGACGGCGTTCGTTCTATACAGCTTTGGTAGCGGCGCCATCCGCGGTTTCGCAACGACGTTGATCATCGGTATTTTCACTTCGCTCTTCTCGGCCGTTGTGCTGACGCGGTTGGTGTTCTTCAGCCGATTGGAAAACAAGAAAGCAATCAGCTTCTCTTCTGAACTCACGAAAAATTGGTTCACCAAGATCAACGCCAATTTTGTCGGCAACCGCACCAAGTTTTACATCTTGAGCGGCCTGTTGGTCGTTGGTGGATTGGGCAGCTTGATGACGAAAGGCTTGCAGTACGGCGTTGAGTTCTCTGGCGGTACCACGTTTGACATCACGTTTGACCAGGAGGTCGACGTGCAGCAAATCCGTAAGTCGCTGGCCACGGCCTTCACCGAAGAAGGCAAGGTGGGCAACCCCATTGTACAGACCAAGGACAGCGATGCGAAACTCCGCATCATGACCAACTACATGATTGACAACCCAGATGCCAACCAGGACGAGATGATCCAGGCGGCACTCGAAGAAGGGCTAGCGGTTGCCGGTGTGGATTACACCATCGACCAATACAACAAGGTGGACAGCACCATTTCGGATGACTTCCGCAACGGCGCACAGAACGCGACGATCTTCTCCTTGATCATCATCTTCTTGTATATCTTCTTCCGATTCCGCAAGTGGCAGTACGGCCTCGGCGCGTTGATCGCGATGGTGCACGACGTGGTGATTGTGTTGAGCTGCTTCAGCATCTTTGCCGGCATCCTGCCGTTTACCATGGAAATCGACCAGGCGTTCATCGCGGCGATCTTGACGGTCATCGGTTACTCCATCAACGATACGGTGGTTGTGTTTGACCGCATCCGTGAGTACGTCGGCCTGTACGGTTCTAAGCGCGACGACGTAGAGGTTATGAACGACGCCCTTAATAGTACGTTGAGTCGTACCATCAATACGTCGCTCTCGACGTTCGTCGTGTTGTTGACCATCTTCCTCCTTGGAGGCGACAACATCAAAGGCTTTGTATTTGCCTTGATGGTCGGTGTGGTCGTCGGTACGTACAGCTCCATCTTCATTGCGACACCAAGTGTATTGGACTTGAGCAAGGAGTTGAAGGCGTAAGGCTTTCAAAACGCATTTGAAAAGGGTGGTCTTCGGATCGCCCTTTTTTATTGGCGACATGATTGTTAACGCAAGGTTAATGTAGACGTAAAGTAGAGTTTGCTTGAATGCGGTGAAAAGGCCACCACCTTTGCTATACCAAAAATCAAGTTATGACTGAACTTTTTACCATTGTAGGTTTCATACTCGCAGGTTACTCCGTAATCGCGAACGATAGCGTACAAACCCTCGGGACTTGGATTGCTTCCAATCGAGAGAAATTTAAGTGGACTACTCTTTGGGCAGCAGCGTCCTCTGTATTGATTTTCACCATCGTATACGGGTGGTATTCAGGCGGAGGAGACATCTCCTATGGTCGTTTAACGAAAATCCCTTACATCGAGCCACAATGGTACCATGCGGTAGCTCCACTGGCGCTCGTATTGTTGACACGCCGCGGCATCCCGGTTTCGACTTCATTCTTGGTGCTCTCTGCATTCGCTTCGACATTCGTTTTGGAGAAAATGCTTATGAAGAGCATCATGGGGTATGGACTTGCCGCTGTAGTCGCATACGTCCTCTGGTTAATGATATCCCGTTTAATCAATGAAAAAGAAGACGTCAGCCCAAGAACAAAAAAATTCTGGCGAGTTTTCCAATGGATGAGTACGAGCTTCCTTTGGTACACCTGGTTGTCTCATGACGTTGCCAATATTGCTGTATTTCTGCCACGTACGTTGAGCGTTGAGCAGTTGATTGCAGTCATATTATTCTTTGTAGCCGGTTTGGGGTACATATTTTACAAACAAGGAGGAGCGATCCAGCAAATTGTCTTGGATAAGCAAAGCACGAAATACGTTCGTTCAGCAACTTTGATTGACCTCGTGTATGCCTTTTTGCTGCTCTACTTCAAGCAACTGAATAACATCCCTATGTCTACCACGTGGGTATTCGTCGGCTTGCTTTGCGGCCGTGAATTAGCCCTTAACACAGGTCTAACCAAGAAGGGTAATCTGAAGTCGGTCTTCCCAATTGTAGCCAAAGATTTCCTCAAGCTAATCGTAGGTCTGTTGGTTAGTGTCGCCATTGTTTTAGCCATTCATTACGGCACGGACCAAGGTGAAATTCAGGCCGAACCAGCAGCAACTGAACAAACACAAGAGCCGGAAATGGAAGTGGTTTCCGACACATCTGATTCCACAGCGGTCACAGCAGATACTACAGATGTAACCACACCTTAAATCATAAAATCCTTAGAATCAACAACTAGGGAGCTTTGTTTCCTAGCGTCCTAACAAAATCAAAAGATGAAGAATTTCATTTTCTGCATGGCCTTGCTCTCACCATGGCTCATCAACGTGACTATCGCGCAGCAATTAACGGATATCACCTACGGTAAAGGCGTCAACCTCATTGCTGCCGATAGCAGCTTCTCTATGAAGTTTAATTATCGCATGCAAAACCTGCTCATCGCGGAGATGCCGAGCGATTACACGGGCATTGAAGACGTTAGCGCCAATTGGCTCGTCCGTCGCTCACGATTGAAGTTCTCCGGTTTTGCGTACACGCCACGCCTGAAGTACAAAATTGAGTTGGGCCTCTCAAACCGAGATCACGGTGGTGAATCACCTGAAACGGGGAACACTTCCAATTTGATTTTGGACGCCTTTTTCAAATGGAATGCGTTTGGCAACTTCGAAATCTGGCTCGGCCAAACCAAATTGCCCGGGAACCGCGAACGTGTGATTTCCTCCCAGCAATTGCAATTCGTAGACCGAAGCTTGGTCAACTCGCGTTTTAATATTGACCGCGACATGGGCATCCAGTTCCACAACAAAAAGAGATTAGGCAGCGTCGTAACGAAGCAAGCCTTTGCCATTTCACAAGGTGAAGGGCGCAACCGCACCAGCGGTAATTACGGCGGATTGGAGTATACCGGTCGCGTGGAGGTGCTTCCATTTGGGGAATTCACTGGCAAGGGCGATTACTTCGGATCGGATTTGAAGCGCGAAGCCACTCCAAAATTATCCATCGGTGTGACGTATGACTACAACGACCGAGCAGCGCGCGAGCGAGGCAACCTCGGAAGCTATGTCGCAGATACGGCATACAGTAGCTTGAATACGGCGTTTGTAGACCTCATGTTTAAGTACAACGGACTCTCAGTGGCAGCCGAATACGCGAACAAACAAATCAATGGCGATCGCCTAGTCGACGCGGAAGACAACTTCATCTCCAACTACTACACGGGCAGCGGAACTGTAGTCCAAGCAGGCTACCTTTTGCCAAGCAATCTTGAATTTGCAGCGCGATACACCACCATCGCTCCTGAGCAGGCGTCGGGCCGTGATTTGCAGGACATGTACACATTGGGGATTTCCAAGTACATCGTTGGACACTATTTGAAAATCCAAAGCGACTTCAGCTACCTCCTCGAGACGGACCAATTTACCGATGAACAAGCGGGTGAATTCATCTACCGCTTTCAGGTGGAATTGGCATTCTAATTGTCCACATCGGCCCACAACGAAGGCCAATGAAAAAAGAACCCAGTGCTGTTCACTCGAACGGCACTGGGTTTTTTCTTCATGCTGCGTTAATCCGAGGTGCGTGGGCATAACAAGAGATTAACACAAAGGCAATTACCCGTATTTACTGAATACCAAACGTAAAGGCAGCGTGACAAATAAGCACAGCCTCATGGCCATAACCTCACACTTCTGTCAGTAGAGAAACTTACCTCCGCGCAGCCACTGATATGGGCTAAGCTGTTTAAGGTTGAAGGTAAGGGTCACAGCCGGCGAATCCGACGTCGCCGGCGTATACCAGACTTGTCCAGCAGGGATGTAGGTCACAAGCGGTACCTGTAATTTTATAAAGCCCGCATCCCATTCCAACCCCGCCACAACACCTTCTTGTCCAGAGCTCAACACCGCGCCCGCGTAAACATCAATGCCGGCAAACAACGACCGAGCGACCTTGATCGTCAACAACGATTGGACCGGGTGGTTGCTGTACGTCGTTCCGCCTTGCAACGCCAATCCGCCTTGTTCTGACGCAACTATTCGTCCCGCAAAGGTTTCACCACTTCTCGAGAACATCAGGTGATCGCGGAGCAGGTCGCTCGTCCCGCTTAGACCCATAGTGCGCAACGCATACATATTACGATCGCCATGTGAAGCACCCGCGTAAAACCGCCAACTCCAGTTCGCTCCGGAACGGCTGACCTCACGTTCACCTTCCCATTTAGCTTCCCAAACGCTTCCTCTGCGAGGAAGCGACGGAAATATTCCCTGTGAAAGAAAGGTATCATAGTAGGCATCTTCATTAACACCTTGTCCAGACCAGATGAGGCGCAATTGAAGCGACTGCTGCGTGCGCACATTTACGCGATCCAGGCTGTATGACGCGCGCAGCGCTCGACGATACTCTGATTGCAACGGAGCAAAACCCGGATCGTTTACTTCGGGAGCATAATCCCATAGTGATCGCATATCAATTGCACTCAATTCCAGTTTTGCGCGATTTTTATCTGCTGGGTTGAGATCAAAGTCTCTGATCGCCTTGAGATCATGACGAACGTAGCGAATTTCATAAAAATCCGAAGTAGCAGCATCAGAAAACGACCGGCCTGTTCCTTCAAATCTCCATGCATTCCGTTTCCACGACACCCGAGCCATGCCGTTGACGTGCATACTGCCAAGCGCGTACATCGGCATCGCCATCCACTCAAAATCCCGCAACGGCAGCACCGTGTTGTGCAAAGCGGCGCCCACCATGAAGCCATCTTGTTCGTTCCATCCAGATGCTGGGATCCAGCCCAATTGGGTGCGGGTGCCGTCATCCAGCCGGGTGATGACGCCGAGCTGCAGGGGTTCAACCGCCTTCAAGAGGCCGCGGGCGCGGCAGGTATTATTGTGGGGGTTGTTATCCAGCATAACCCCGTCGTGGTCGATGCGGTATGCTTGGTATGCTGGCATGTCAACTTCCGTCTGTTCTCCAGCTGCGACGCCCGGGTACCATCCCAAGACCTCCCAATCGCCGTCCTCGCGCTGGCCGTGCAACGACCAGGGCCCTTCGATTTCCCCTTTGTTGCGGACGGTCACTGCGGTCGCATCGTCGCCGCTGCGGACCGAGGATATGGCGTAATCTGTTTGACCGGTTGTGGGAACGAGACCGTCGAAAAACCACCCGAGGTCTTCCCCGGCGCTGCCTTCGAGCGAAGCCCGCAGGTCCCCCGGGGTCGGATGCTTAAATTTCCAGGCATCGAAGTAGGCCTGCATACCCCGGTCAAATCGCTCGGTACCGAGGCTGTTGCGCAGGTAGTCAAACGCCGCGGCCGTCTTTGTGTAGACCACCGCGCCATAGTTGATAGGACTGAAGTCGTTTGAATGGCATTGCATAGGCTGGTCTACGGCCATACGTGCACTGAGGAAATATGCTAAGACATTTCGGCTTTCGTAGGATTTGCCGACCAGGTCGAAGCGCTCCATGAGCGGCGTGGCGCGGTCTTCAAAACCGGTCAGTCCGAGCTTATCGCCGTATTTATCTACGAAATACCGGGTCTCATTAAACGAGTTGATGCCCTCGTCCATCCACGCGTTGGTGCGTTCGTTGCTGCCGAGGATGCCGTAAAACCAGTTGTGGCCCACCTCGTGGACGATGACGGTCTCGAGCCCAAGGGCGCTCCCACTGTTGCCAATGACGGTGACATTGGGGTATTCCATACCGCCGCCCGCACTGATGGTGCCGTCCACCGCAGTAACGTGGTTGTAGGGGTACTCGCCGTTCCATTTGGAGTAGTAATACGTGGCGTCCTCGATGTAGGCCAAAGACGCGCGCCACAGGTCAGCGGCAGCTGGGGTAAACATGGCCCACGAAGTCACGGATCGCCCCGAATACGGAAGCTCAACTTCGCCCTTGAGCACCCACCAGCGTTTGTCGGCAAACCACGCAAAATCGTGGACATTGGATTGGCGGTAACGCAGGGTTTTGGTGCGTGAAGAGGAAGCGGGAAATTCCATGGCTTCGTCCGTATCAAACGCCTCCGCATCAAACGCGCTGCCATCCACCCGGCGGGCAGTTGCCAGCGCCAAGGAATCCAAGAAGTCCAGCTCACGCGCGTTATCCGCTTCGCTCGGGTCCAAGTCGCCTGTGGAACCCACTACGTAATTGGCAGGCACGGTGATGCTAACGTCAAACGAACCATACTCCGAGTAAAATTCCCCTTGATTGAGGTACGGCATGGGGTGCCAACCGTCGCGGTCATACACGGCCGGCTTGGGGTACCATTGGGTCAATTGATACGACTCGCCGATATGACCGAGCCGGCTGATTTTGCCCGAAGGCAACTTCACGCGAAACGGCGTGGTGTAGGTCAGCGACGCTCCAGGGGCCAGCGGCTCCGGTAAATCGATCCGGGCGATGTCCTGGTGCGCTTCGTCAAACGACCACGGCACAGGCGTTCCATCAATGCGAAAGTCGAGCGAATCGATGCTACCCAATTCGCGTTGCATCGCCCAAAACATGAACAGGTTGCCTTCGCGAAACTGTTGCTTTGCCAAGGCGGTCGTGCCGTCTTTGTAAGCGTTGGGCCACAAATGAATCCACAGGATATCCAAGGCATCCGGGCTGTTGTTGCGGTACGTCGTGGCGATGGTGCCATGCAGTTCGTGGCGCACATCATCGAGCGCCACCTCGATGCGGTGGTCGACGTCCTGTTGGAAATAGCGCGCCGTTGCTTGTTCCACTTGAGCAGAGAGCAGAAGTGGCAGGAATAAACAGGCCCAAAGCGTTGCATTCAATTTTTGCATACCCACAAAATTAGCCCGCGAGCGGGAACAAAATCGCCCGCCATGTTGACGTACCTTCGCGCCATGGGCATGACGGAAATCGTATTTGCGTTCCTCGTTTACCTCTTGCTGTTCGGAGCCAAGGGCATCCCTTCGTTCGCAAGAACCATGGGCAAAGCCGTGCGTGAATTCCGCAGTGCCACCGATCAAATTCAGCGGGAAATCCTCTCCACCACCGACGACATTCGCAAGGATGTCAACGAGGTGCGGAACTCCGTGGACCCCATGAACTCGGTTCCCAAACGGCCGAGTAATGCACCGAAGGCGGACCAGTCCTCTGCCGATGCACCCAAAGCCGAGTAAATGGAATTTTTGATCCTGATCGCCGGCCTGGTTGTCTTGGTGCTGAGCGGTGACTACCTCGTCAAGTTTGCCTCCGGGCTCGCCATCAAGATGCGCATTCCCCCTGTCATTGTGGGGTTGACGATTGTGTCCATCGGTACGTCAGCACCGGAAATCATGGCCTCGGCCCGGGCAGCGTTGGAAGGAAACCCCGGCATCACCGTGGGCAATGTCATAGGCTCCAACATCGCCAATCTGGCCCTGATCCTCGGCGTGACCGCGTTGATTCACCCGGTGCGGGTGGACCGATCTCTCCTGCGCAGCGATTGGCCCGTGCTGGTGACCGCTTCGCTCGGAATCTGTTGGTTTGCGCAGGATACAGCGATTGTGCAAAGCGAAGGCATTGTCCTCGTGGGGGGTGCAGTTGCGTTGCTGGCCATGCTTTATTTCCGCAGCCAAAGAGCACGGTTGACGGAAACGCCCACGGTAGACACCGCCGAAGAAATGGAAGATGCCAACCGGCCGCTGGCTGTCTTGTTGGGCGGGTGCGCAGTGGCGAGCTTGGGGCTGTTCTATGGCTCTGAGTGGTTCGTTGACGGGGCACGGCGCATTGCCATCAACAACGGCGTCAGCGACCACATCATCGGACTCACGGTCGTCGCCTTCGGAACCAGCGTACCGGAACTCGTGGCCTCGGGCATCGCCGCGTACAAGCGCGAGCCGGATTTGGCGCTCGGCAACCTCATCGGCTCCAACATCTTCAACATCTTCCTCGCCGCGGGCATCAGCGCGAGCATCATCCCGCTTCCCGTCGATGCGCAAGCCTTGGAATTTGATTTTTGGTGGATGACCGGCGTCGCCCTGTTGGTCGGCTTGATGATGATGCACAAGGGGCTGATCCACCGCTGGAAAGGCGCCCTCCTCTTGCTCATTTACCTCGCCTACATCGGCTGGATCGGCGGGGGCTTGCCAGTTGTGGAATGAATCGTACGGCAAGGGAAACCATTCTGAGTGAGGGGGGTGCGACGTGTTTTGTAATGCCCGGCGTGTTTGCACGTGAAGCGTTCGAAGCGTGGCACGCGCACATACCCTGGCAGCAAAACGCCATCACCGTCTACGGCAAAGAACACCTCGAACCCCGCCTGACGGTATGGATGGGACCCGCGTACGCCTACTCCAGCATTCGTTGGCCAGAACGCCCGCTCACGCAGGAGGTGTTGGAGCTCCGGGATGCGGTTCAGGGATTTTGTGGTGCTGCCCCCGTCTTGAATGCCTGCCTCTTCAACCTGTACCGCAACGGGGTCGACTCCATGGGGTGGCACCGAGACAACGAACCCGAAATTGACCCGGCGTGCATCGCGAGCGTTTCGTTTGGAGCGACGCGGGACTTCGCCATCCGTCATCGCCAGACCAAGGAGAAATGGATGGTCAGCCTCGGCCACGGCGACCTCTTGGTCATGGAAAACATGCAGCGCGATTTTGACCACGCCTTGCCCAAGCGACTGAAGGTGCATGAGCCACGCATCAACCTCACATTCCGGGCGCTTCGCGACTGACGCATTCATTTGAATTGGATACCTTTGGTCTGCGGTACCTGTAAAACCTGAAATCATGTCCGTTCACAAATCAGCCAAACGCATCACGACCCAAGTGCTTGCGGAAATGAAGGCCAACGGCGAACCCATCGCCATGCTCACCGCGTACGACTACACCATGGCCACCATTGTGGACCAGGCAGGCGTGGATGTGATCCTCGTCGGTGACAGCGCCTCCAACGTGATGGCCGGTCACGAGACCACCTTGCCCATTACCCTGGACCACATGATTTACCACGCATCGAGCGTGGTGCGCGCGGCAAAACGAGCGCTCGTGGTAGTCGACTTGCCATTCGGCACCTACCAAGGCAATTCCAAAGAAGCCTTGAATTCTGCCATCCGCATCATGAAGGAAAGCGGCGCCCACGCCGTGAAACTCGAAGGCGGAAGCGAAGTGCGCGAAAGCGTCGAGCGCATCCTCACCGCCGGCATCCCGGTCATGGGCCACCTCGGCTTGACGCCGCAATCCATCTACAAGTTCGGCACGTACACGGTGCGCGCCAAAGAGGACATGGAAGCGGAGCAGCTGCGCAAGGATGCCAAGATACTCGACGAAATCGGGTGCTTCTCGGTGGTTTTCGAAAAGATTCCTGCACAGCTCGCCACGGAAGTGAGCAAGAGCATCCACTGCCCCACCATCGGCATTGGCGCAGGAAGCGGTTGCGACGGACAAGTCCTCGTGCTCCCCGATATGCTCGGCATTACCCAAGAATTCAGCCCGCGCTTTTTGCGTCGCTACCTGAACATGGGCGAGCAGATGAACTCGGCCATTCAGCAGTACGTCAAGGACGTCCGCAGCCGCGATTTTCCCAACGCGGACGAACAGTATTGAGCATGGCGGATCGCCCGGACGTCTCGAATCCCTCCCACTGGGCTCGGCAGCCGAAGGCGCCCATCGTGATGAGCACCATCGACAACCTCGATGTACTCTACGAAGACAACCACATCATCGCCGTCAACAAACGCTCGTCGGACATCGTCCAGAGCGACTCCAGCGGCGATACCACCCTCTGCCGCGTGGTCGGCGAATACGTCAAACGGAAGTACAACAAACCCGGCGACGCGTTCATTGGAACCGTGCACCGCCTCGACCGGCCGGTGAGTGGCGTCATCCTGTACGCTCGCACCTCCAAGGCCCTTTCGCGGTTGACCAACATGTTCCGCTTGCGGGAAGTGCAGAAGACGTACTGGGCGGTGACGAAGCCTGCGCCTGCCCCCGCTGAAGGGCACGTGGTGAACTACTTGATCAAGAACAAGGACCTGAACAAAAGCTTTGCCCACGACACGCCAGGGAATGGACGCAAAGAGTCGGAATTGACCTACCGCACGGTGGGCCGATCGGACCACTACCATTTTGTGGAGGTCAAACCCAAAACGGGACGCCACCACCAGATCCGCGCGACGTTGGCGAGCCTGGGTTCTCCCATCAAAGGCGATATCAAGTACGGCTCGCGCCGCACCAACGACAACGCCTCGATTCACCTACACGCCCGCTGCATCGAGTTCGTACACCCGGTGCAACGCGCCCCCATGCGTATCCTCGCCACGCCGCCCGACGACCCCGTCTGGAACGCTTGGCTCCGACTTGACCATGGCGTGAGTTAATTGGTGATAAAATGCACTTTGACGGCCTAATGAGCACTGTATCTTTGCGACCATGAGTGCACAACCTGAACACGTCAAGTGCCTGATCGTTGGATCGGGACCCGCCGGATACACCGCCGCCATCTACGCCGCAC
>Ga0115013_10002207_pt1 | contig 10909 bp, 11 predicted proteins | sample SouAtlMetagenome_2_FD_88686 | JGI IMG/M metagenome (GOLD analysis project Ga0115013, IMG submission 88686) | Marine eukaryotic phytoplankton communities from Atlantic Ocean - South Atlantic ANT15 Metagenome | ecosystem: Environmental > Aquatic > Marine > Oceanic | place: South Atlantic Ocean...
GCAACTAAATTCTCTAATTATTTTCTTGAATCTAACAAATCATATGACGTTAAAGTTCGGCTTGGAATAAGTACTGATACAGATGATTCTACTGGAAAGATAATATCTGAATCTGACCATATACCTTCTGAAGAAGAAGTAAAAGATAACTTGTTTAACTTTATAGGCGATTCAATGCAAATTCCGCCATTTTTTTCGGCTTTAAAGTATAAGGGTAAGCCATTATATAAATATGCTAGACAAGGAGAATTTATATCAAAACCTCCCAGAAAAATTACTATTAGCAATATAAATAATTTTAGTTATAAAAATAAGATATGTTCATTTCAACTAGAATGCTCAAAAGGAACATATATAAGGTCTATTGCTAGAGATTTAGGTAAAAATTTAGGATGTGGCGCCCACATGAAATCACTAACAAGATTGTCTCAAGCAGAATTTCAATTGTCAGAGGCCAATAATGTTTCAGACATAACAAAGCAAAATATCATATTTATTGAAACAGCATTTAAGATATTTAACAAAATATCAATAAATCTAGATGAATCAAAGAAATTTATTAATGGCGTCAAACTTCCCACTAAACATAATTCAGATACTCTTCTAAGAGTTTTTAATGAAAAAGATAAATTTCTTGGCATTGGAAAAATTAAAGATAACAAGTTAAAACATAAACAACTTGTTTAAAAGCATAATAAGTTATAATATGCGACGGCTTACTTTAGTAATGTGAGGTTTGCATTGTTCATATATAAACATTACAAGGATATTAAAAATGGCATTATTAAGTGAAGAAAAAGCAAATATAGTCAAAGAATATAAGAGAAATGAGGGTGATACTGGATCTCCAGAAGTGCAGATAGCACTACTAACAGAAAATATTAATAAACTTCAAAATCATTTTAAAAGTCACAAAAAAGATCACCATTCCAGAACTGGTCTAATAAGAATGGTAAATCTTAGAAGAAAACTTCTAGCATATCTGAAAAAGAAAGATGCTGAGAGTTATTCTGAGCTTGTTATGAAGCTAAATCTAAGAGGATAATTCTATAAATAAAAAGGAAAATCGTGGAAAATAATAAATTAGAATCTACTCATGTAGAATTTCAATACGGAAATCAACAAGTAAAAATAGAAACCAATAAAGTTGCCAGGCAGGCTACAGCCGCAGTGATGGTTACAATTGGAGAAATGGTAGTATTAACAACCGTTGTAGCAAAGAAAGAAGCTGATCCTGCAAAAGACTTTTTTCCATTAGCAGTTTTTTATCAAGAAAAATTTTATGCTACTGGAAGAATTCCTGGCGGATTTTTTAAGAGAGAAGCTAGGCCAACTGAAAGGGAAACTTTGACTTCAAGGTTGATTGATAGACCTATTAGACCAATGTTCCCAGAACATTTTAAAAATGAGGTACAAATATTTTGTACAGTAATGTCATCTGATAAGAAGCAAAATCCTGATATAGCAGCAATGATTGGTGCCTCAGCTGCTCTTACTGTTTCTGGAGTTCCTTTTGATGGGCCAATGGGAGCTGCAAGGGTTGGTTTTATTGATGGTGAGTATGTTCTAAATCCATCATTTGAAGAGTTAGAGAACTCTTTTTTAGATATGGTTGTAGCTGGAACTGATGAGGCTGTTCTTATGGTCGAGTCTGAAGCTAAAGAACTTAACGAAGATTTAATGCTAGGAGCTGTTCTGTTTGGACATCAAGAAATGAAGGCTGTTATAAAAGCTTGTAATCAACTTAAAGAAAAAGCTGGAAAAGAAGAGTGGGTTATTGAAGAAGACAATACTCAACAAAATTATTATTCTGAAGTTGAAGGTAAGCATAAAGATGAAATTACAGAAGCTTTTAAAATATCAAATAAGTCTGAGCGAAATGATGCTCTTGCAGTTATTAAAAATAAAATAGTTGAAAATTATTCAGACCTTGATGATCTTGAACTTGGAAAAGTTTTAAGTTCTTTTAAAGAATTAGAAAAAAATATTGTCAGAGGAAATATCCTAAGCAACATGCCTAGAATAGATGGAAGAGATTTAGACACTGTTAGACCAATTTTTGTTGAAACAGATGTCTTACCAAGCGCTCATGGTTCAGCTTTATTTACAAGAGGTGAAACTCAGGCAATTGTAGTTGCAACACTTGGATCATCAAGAGATGCGCAAAGAATTGAGGCCATAGAAGGTGAGGGCTCAGATAACTTCATGCTTCATTATAATTTCCCTGCATATAGTGTTGGAGAGATAGGAATGCCAATGGGACCAAAGAGAAGAGAAATTGGTCATGGAAACCTTGCTAAAAGAGCAATTAAAGCAGTTCTTCCAGATGTTGAAGATTTTGGTTATACGATGAGAGTGGTTTCGGAGATCACAGAATCTAATGGTTCAAGCTCAATGGCGTCAGTATGCGGTACCTCATTATCTTTAATGGATGCTGGTGTACCACTTTCAAGTCCTGTTGCAGGAATCGCCATGGGTCTTATAAAAGAAGGGGATGATTTTGCTGTTCTCACTGACATATTAGGCGATGAAGATCACTTAGGTGACATGGACTTTAAAGTTGCCGGAACTGAAACAGGCATAACTGCATTACAAATGGATATTAAGATTCAGGGTATAAATGAATCTATTATGGAGTCAGCATTAGCCAAAGCTAAAGATGCAAGAAATCATATCTTAGGAATAATGAATGAAACAATTTCATCAGCAAAAGATTTATCTGAAAATGCGCCAGCTATGAAAACATTCATGGTAGATAAAGATAAAATTAAGGAAATTATTGGTAAAGGTGGGGCAGTAATCAAAGGAATGCAAGAAAAAACTGGTGCAACCGTCGATGTAAATGATGATGGGGTTGTTTCTGTCTTTGGTCAGAATCAATCATCAATGAAAGAATGTCTTGCTATTATTGAGGAAATTTTAGAAGAACCTGAGTTGAATAAAGTATATAAAGGCAAGGTTGTTAAAATTGTAGAATTTGGTGCTTTTGTAAATATTCTTCCTGGAAAAGATGGGCTCTTACATATATCAGAGATCTCCAATGAAAGAACAGAGAATGTTTCAGATGTTCTTGAAGAAGGCCAAGAAATAGAAGTTAAACTTATTGGTTTTGACAGAGGTAAAATGAAACTTTCTATGAAAGCCTTATCAGAAAAGACTGAATAAGTATTAAAAATATACATAATTACTAGCAATATTCTATATATATTCAAATGTCAAATATTGTGTCCTTATTGTGTTTACACAATTTGCTTCATTTTAGTATTTATGTTCTCATAATTCTGCAAATCATAAAAAAACCTAATAGGGGGGAATTATTATGGATAATGCATTTAAAATGATATTGGATTTAGTTGGACATCTAACAAAAATCCTTGTTGCTGTAATTGGATTAGGAGTTGTGGCTGGTATTGTATTCGATACAACTTGGTTCTTCGGTGGTGTTTTAGAACAACTACTTGCGGTTGTTCAACAACTCGGAGATGCAGGTATTGTTGGACTACTTGTAGCAGCTATTCTAATTGGATTGCTTAAGTAATCATTTAATATTACAAAGGGAGATTAATTTCTCCCTTTTAACTAAAAGTATTTCATGAAGCTCGATTTTTATTACTCACTTAACAAGATAAAAAGTTATTTAAAACAAGTCACAGATGTTTTATTGCTAGTAGTAGCTGTTTCATTATTGTTAGGAATTGTTTTTGGCCCAGATGCACCTTTTGTAGGAACTGTATATTCTAATTTAATAGAAGTTCTAGATGCAGTTGGAGATAATGGCATAGTTGCCTTAGTTTCCTTAATAATTATTTTTTTAATAAATAAGAAGCAATCTTAATGGTGGCTATGGGTGGAATTGAACCACCGACCCCAGCGTTATGAGTGCTGTGCTCTAACCATCTGAGCTACATAGCCAATCGTTGAATAATAATCCTTAAATTTTAAGAGTCAATAATTTTATTGTTTTATACATTGAATTTAAAATGGATTATATCTCCATCCTTAACCAAATAATCCTTTCCTTCTAGTCTCAACTTTCCTTTTTCTTTTGCGCCTAATTCGCCACCACATTCTATAAAATCTTTAAAGTCTATTACTTCAGCCTTAATGAATCCTCTTTCAAAATCTGTGTGTATTACTCCAGCTGCATTAGGGGCTGTATATCCATCTCTTATTGTCCAAGCTCTAATTTCTTTTGGCCCTGCTGTAAAGTATGTTTTTAACCCCAAGAGTTTGTAGCCTTCAAATATTATTTTATTTAGAACAGGCTCATCCATGTCTAATAATTCAAGATATTCTAATTTTTCATCTTCTTTAAGTAAGGATATTTCTTGTTCTATTTTAACTGATGCTGATATTACTGAAGAGCCTAATTCATCAGCAATTTTTTTAAGTTCATTTAGGTTTTGCTCTGATTGCTCTGAATCATCAATATTTGCAATATAAAAAGTTGGTTTTGAAGAAAGGAGTTGAAATTGTTTTATAATTTTTTGTTCAGCAATATCATAGCTTTTAATATTTATTAATTTACCTAACTCAAGCTCATTTTTTAATTTATTTAATAAATCAAAGTGAATCTTATTTTCTTTATCATTTGTTTTTAAAAATTTTTCACATCTGGTAATTCTTTTTGTTACTGATTCAAGATCAGCAAGAATAAGTTCTAAATTAATAACTTCAACATCTCTTGCAGGATTAACAGAACCATCAACATGGGTAATATTGTCATCTTCAAAGCATCTTACGACATGAGCTAATGCAGACATTTCTCTTATGTTAGATAAGAAAGAATTTCCAAGACCTTCTCCATCTGAAGCGCCTTTTACTAGTCCTGCTATATCAACTAAGTCTAATACAGCAGGTATAATTTTTTCAGAATTTATTATGTTATTTAATTCATTAAGTCTTTTGTCTGGAAGAGGCACTATTCCTACATTAGGATCTATAGTGCAAAATGGAAAATTCTCAGCAGGAATTTTAGATTTAGTTAATGCATTAAAAAGAGTCGATTTTCCAACATTTGGAAGACCAATTATTCCACATTTAAAACCCATTTTATTATTTTGTATGTAAGATTTTTTGAGCTTGATTGATTTCATTACTACAAACCATCTCAAATACTTTTTCAAATCTTTCGTATGAATCAGAAAGTAATTTTTTTTCTTTTGGAGAAAACTTTGTTAGCACCCAATTAGTTACATTGTCTTTGATACCAGGATGACCGATGCCAATTCTAACTCTAATAAAGTCGCTTTCACCTGTTTTTTTTATAATATCTCTTAGACCATTATGACCTCCATGACCTCCGCCTTCTTTTATCCTAATATCTCCTAGTTCTAAGTCTAAATCATCATGGATGATTATAATTTTATTTGATTTTAGATTAGTAGATCTTAGAAGTTTTGAAATTGTTCTTCCGGATTCATTCATATAATTTGTAGGAATCAACCACAACAATCCTCTCGAATGTGATTCTCCAATTTTAGCTTCTAGCTTTGTTTTCTCAGTAAATTTATCAAAGAACTTAACTGATAAATCTTTTAACCAATCTTTACCAATGTTATGACGTGTATTGTTATATTTAGCATCAGGGTTACCTAAACCAATGATACATAACTTGTACACTTTTTTAGCTTTCTTCAGAGTTATCTTTATTTTCTTCAGAATTTGCTGAAGCTGAATCATCGCCATCGCTTTCTTCAGAACTTTCTTCGCCTTCAGCAGCTTCGCCATCTTCAAGCTCATCCTCAAGTACAGGATCTTCTTCAACAGCTTTAGGTGCGTTAACTGAAACAACCATCTGATCTGTTTCATCTGTTAAGCCAGGAACCTCTGAGCCTTCTGGAAGATCTATTTCAGTTAACCTTATAGACTCTCCAAGATGCAAGTTTTCAATATCTATATCAATTGATTCAGGAATATTTCCAGCAAGACACATTATTTCGATTTCTCTTATTGCTTTTGCCACTACACCGCCATCTTCTTTAATGCCAACACAATCCTCTTCATTTATAAAATTGACAGGTATTACAACTTTAAGCTTTGTTTTTCTTGAAACTCTTTGAAAATCAGCATGAAGAAATTTACCCTTTGCCGGATCTTTCTGTAATTCTTTTAAAACAACCTTTTCTTCATTATCTCCAGTTTTAATAAGTAAAACTTGAGTATAGAATAGTTCATTTTCTGACGCCTTAGTGAGCTCATTTAATTTAAGTTTAATATTAATGGTTTCTTTTTCATCTCCGTAGACAATAGCCGGTACCATTCCATCTATTTTTCTAATAACCCTAGCTTTGTTTGAGCCAGTTCTTTCTCTTACATCTGCGTTTAACACAATTTGATCTGTCATAATTTCCTCTATAAAAACATCTCGCTTAGCGATTCTTCATTGCTAAGCCTTTTAATACATTCAGCAATTGTTGATCCTACTGAAATGACGCGTATTTTACTGCATTTTTTAGCATCATGTGACAATGGTATCGAATTTGTTACAACAAGCTCATCAATATCAGAATTTTCGAGCCTTTCTATAGCTGGCCCAGAAAGGACTGGATGAGTTATATAAGCTTTTACTGCCTGCGCTCCTTTATCCTTTAATGCCGCCGCCGCATTACATAATGTGCCTGCAGTATCAATGATATCATCAGGAACAATGCAAACCTTACCTTCAATATCGCCAATTATGTTCATAACTTCAGATTGATTAGCAACGGCTCTTCTTTTATCAATTATTGCTAAATCAGTATCATCTAAAAATTTTGCTAATGCTCTTGATCTGACTACACCACCAACATCTGGAGAAACCACAACTATTTGATCTCTTTCGTTGTTAGCTTTGATATCTTCCATCATTAATTTAGTTGCATAAACATTATCTGCTGGCATATCAAAAAAACCCTGAATAGTTTCAGAATGAAGATCAATAGTTAAAACTCTATCAATTCCAACTGATGCAAACATATCTGCAACAACTTTTGCGCTAATAGGCACTCTAGCAGACCTTACTCTTCTATCTTGTCTTGCATAGCCATAATATGGGAGAACAGCCGTTATTCTTGATGCAGACGATCTTTTTAAAGCGTCTGCTAATAACATTAGCTCCATTAAATTTTTGTTTTGCGGAGTGCATGTAGACTGAATGATAAAAGTATCATGACCTCTAACATTATCTTCAATCTGAACTTTTATTTCACCATCTGAGAAATATCCCACTTCTGCCGCTGAAAGTGGTATTCCTAAAATCTCTGATACTTCTAATGCAAGATCTGGATTTGCAGTTCCTGTAAAGATATCTAAACTATTATTCATTTTATGTTTCCCCGCTGTATATTATAAAGCATGGCTGGGGTGGTAGGATTCGAACCTACGCATGACGGGATCAAAACCCGTTGCCTTACCGCTTGGCTACACCCCATTATCATTTGATATAACATATCGGCGAATATTGTAATGGTTTACAGTAAAAGAATCTCCAATTAGTTGGAATTTTTTTTAGAATTTCTTCAAGTTCTTTTTCTTTATCATATGTAATAAACATACAAGACCCACTCCCACTTAACTTTAAATCATAATTATGAGAGATTGGGAGATAAAACTCTTCAATGTTTTTATTTTGGTTTAAAAATATGTCCCAAAAACTATTTTGAGTATGATTAGAAACTCCTTTATTAGTTTTTCTCCAAAGATCTAATAAATGAAACATTTCACCTGAAGAGTTATTTATTCCTGGATCAATTAATAGTACATTTTCCTTTATTGAATCATTTAATTCGAGCTGGTCACCAATTCCTTTAGCTTTCGCATTATTTCCATATAAAAAGAACGGAACATCAGCACCAATTGTTTTACCAATTTCAAATAATTCGCTTTTATTCATGTTAATGCCCCATAACTTATTCAAAGCAATAATAGTAGAAGCTGCATTGGAACTTCCACCACCCAGACCAGCTCCAATAGGTATATTTTTTTCAATTTTAATATTAACTCCGCTCTTTTGATCAGATTTATTAAATAGTAATTTAGCAGACTGATAAATAGTATTATTTTTCTTTTCAAGGAATGACTTATTAGACTCAATGCAGATGCCGTCGTCAGTTTTCTCAAAGGACATATAATCATAAAGATCAATATATTGAAAGGATGTTTCAATATCATGATATCCATCTGCATTTTGATTTAACACGCGCAAATATAGATTTATCTTTGCAGGGGAATTTAAATTAATTTTCATCATTCATTATAAACAAATCCATTAATCGAATTGTTTTGGTATTTAATAAAGTAATCCGTCTTATTATTTATCTTTTTGCATGTGAAATAAAAATCTATATTTTCAATTTTTCTTTCAACATCAAAGTTTCTTGATAAAAGACATTGTTTTAACCAATATTTAAAATTTCTGTTGATTTCATTAGGAATATTAAATGAATCACTATACTCAGTTGGCAGAAAAATTAAGTTTTTTTCCTTATCAACTATAATCTTAAGAACATTTCCATAAAAAGGTTTCTTAATCTGTATAATAGAATCTTTACTTGATAAGGATATAGCTATATTGAACGATGATTGCTCAATATTGTTATAATTTAAAGATAATTTCCCCTTGTAGGTAGAAAAATTATTATCATCATTTATTGAAATGCAAGAGGCAGACAAGCATACAATCAAAGTATAGAAAACTTTTTTAATTATGGAATTACAGTTATTTGGCATAAATCATAAGACCTCTAATGTCTCTGAGAGAGAAAAATTTATTATAAATGAGTCTAACCAGATTTTATTAGATAATCATTTAAAAAAGGTATTTAAAAATAAATTAGATTCTTTCTTTGGTATATCTACCTGCAACAGAAGTGAGTTCTATTATTATGGTAAATCAGAGATATTATTGAAAGTTTTTGATGAGGTCATGATCGCACTTGATATTAATGATATTCAAAAAGACAGTTTTTATTTTTTGAATGGTCATGATGCCTTAGTCCATATGTCAAAAGTAGCATCTGGTATAGATTCACAAGTGCTCGGTGAGCAAGAAATATTAGGCCAGTTTAAAAATGCAATTAGAAAGGCAAAACAACTTAAGATTCTAAATGGTAAATTATCAAATCTCTCAGATAAAGTAATTGAGATATCTAAAAAAGCTAGAACCCAAACAAATATCGGTCTTAATCCATTGTCAGTTAGCGGGCTTGCACTCAAATTAGTTCAAAACATTTTTGAAGAGCCCAAAGATCAAAATGTATTGATTGTTGGAGCTGGGTCTTTAGCTCACAGTGTAATGAATAATTTGTTTAAAAAAGGTATTTGCAGATTTAAGGCAATAAACAGAAGCGTAAAGAAAATTAAACTTGATAATGATTATGAAATTTTATCATCTTCATTAGATTCTCTTCATGATGAATTAGAAATTGCTGATATTGTTATAGCTTCCTCAACAACTGAATTACCTCTTATAGGAAAAGGGGCGGTTGAGAACGCCCTAAAGATAAGAAAGAATAAGCCGATTTTATTGATAGATCTCGGCGTACCAAGGAATATTGAAGAAGAAATCAGAGAGATTGAACAAGCATATTTATTTTCGATTGATGATATAGAAAAAATAACTCAAGAAAATTATGGACAGCGCACAATTGAGGCAGAAAAAGCCATGAATATTATTGCACTAGAATCACAAAAAGCTCTTGACTCATCATCTCTAAAAGACTCTAAAGATAAAATTAATATTGAGTTAAATAAATTTTTAAGTAACTTATCTTCTGATGAAATTATGCAATTTAAGATTTCAAAAGACTTTTCTGAATTAGTAAATGCAATTAAGACTTCAGACATCAATAATGTTGAATTAAAAAACCTTGAAGACTTAAAGAACTTAGATGATCATATCATTGAATCCATGATTAAAAGATATATTGAAAATGCATGAATCAATGCTTAAAAAGCTTGATCAGCTTCAAAATAGAATCAATGAGATTGAATCTCTTTTGGTTGATTCTGAAACAGTTAAAGATATCGAAAAATATACTCTTTTAAATAAAGAATTTGCAGAATTAAAGCCTATAGTTGTCAAATTTGACGAATATAATCAAGTAATAAAAAGTATTGAAGATGCTAATGAGATAATAGATTCTGGCGATTTAGAACTGAAAATTTTAGCAGAAGAAGAAATTCAGAAGGCCGAAGAAATGCCTGAAAAACTAGAAAAAGAATTAAAGTTAATGTTGCTCCCTAAGGACTCAGCAGATGATGGCTCTGCCTATTTAGAGATTAGATCTGGAGCAGGTGGTGACGAAGCTAGTATTTTTGCTGGCGACTTATTTAGAATGTACACAAGGCTTTCTGAAAGAGAGAGGTGGAGTTTAGAAGTTATTGACATTAAACCATCAGAGCAAGGAGGTTTAAAGGAGGTAGTAGCAAAGCTTAATGGCAAAGGCGTCTTTAAGGTTTTAAAGTTTGAATCAGGCGTGCATAGAGTTCAAAGAGTACCTGAAACTGAATCTCAAGGCAGAGTCCATACCTCTACGTGTACTGTGGCAGTTCTGCCTGAGGTAGAAGAAGTACAAGACATAAACATTGATAAAAATGACTTAAGAGTAGATACCTTTAGAGCTTCTGGAGCAGGAGGTCAGCATGTAAATAAGACTGATTCTGCAGTGAGACTAACTCATATTCCTTCTGGGTTAGTTGTAGAGTGTCAAGATGGGAGATCTCAACATAAGAATAAAGAAAAAGCCCTTTCCTTGTTAGCAGCAAAACTAAAACAACAAGAAATAGATAATCAACAAGAGACAATTGCGAGTGAAAGAAAGATTTTAGTTGGAACTGGAGATAGGAGTGAAAAAATAAGAACCTATAATTTCCCTCAGGGCAGAATGACAGATCATAGAATTAAACTCACGCAGCATAATCTCGATCA
>Ga0115013_10002209_pt1 | contig 10904 bp, 6 predicted proteins | sample SouAtlMetagenome_2_FD_88686 | JGI IMG/M metagenome (GOLD analysis project Ga0115013, IMG submission 88686) | Marine eukaryotic phytoplankton communities from Atlantic Ocean - South Atlantic ANT15 Metagenome | ecosystem: Environmental > Aquatic > Marine > Oceanic | place: South Atlantic Ocean...
TGTTTCTTTATGATCTTTGCTGGACCTATCTGTAAGTAAACATTTTTATATTTTAAAAAATTGAAGATTAATAATATGCTGAATATGTTGTAATATTAAGCATGTTGTCTACTCTCAGAAGATCTACACGAACTCGTCGCTCACCATCTAGGTATGGTTTTGGTGATAATAATAAAATAAAATGTGATGGATTAAATTCTATTATAGAAGCTATAGAATTATTAGAAGATAGTGGATTTAGTATTGAAGATCCTATTGATAAATATGTTGATCACTATGATGATATTGGAATATCTGTTGAAAAAAATGGCACTCATAGTCTCAAATTTGTATATGATGAAGAATTAGATTATATGAGTGATAATGAATTTAAACTAGCTTTACTAAGTGCTAACGGTAATCATCAAAAATGGATTGAAATAGTAGAAAAAGGAATAAAACAATGGAAAAAAAATTTTATTGATCTTACTAATTAAATATATACCGAAAAAATTACAAAATTTTTTTATTGTATATGTTATAAATGTTATTGTATAGAAATACAAAAAAATCTATGTATACGGAAATGATTCGCGAATGTTATCTAGAGGTCTTAAATAGAGAACCTGATATTAGTGGTTTAAACACTTATACAGCTAGACTAAGAAGAGGTTGGAGCAAAAATGATATTAAAAATGATTTATTTAATAGTCCTGAAGGACAACGCAAGTTATGGAATGATAATCAGATTCAAGTACAAGATTCTTACAATATAAATAATACTCTATTATTGAATAGTAATAATTCTGATATATTCAAACTGGAATCAAATGAAAAAATAGAAGAAGATGAAGAAAAAGAAGAATCAATTACTATAGATGTAAAATCTCATGAAACAGATAACTTAAATGATCTAGAGTATTTTGATAATATACAAAAACAGCTTGTGAAAAATCGGAATGAACACAATATTCATAGAGAATATACTAGTTCTACAATAGATTATGGATTTTTAGATATGAACTCTGAAGAATATACAAAAATTTTATACTCAGTTAAAAGGACAACATATAATCATTTTAATATTGAAGATAGTGATCAAGAAGATATAATAAAAATTTTTATTACTAATTTTAATAATGAAAAACTGTATTTAAAAATAAATAATATCAATTTAACAAACACTATTATTGGTGAATACCAAGGATCTGTAATACAAAAAAATAATTATATTGAAGATAGAACCGATGCAACTTATTTTAAAAAAATCAAATCTGGTGAAGATAAGTTTTATTTAAAAGTTCGTAATGGAATGAGTATAGATAAAACATTGTTAGATATTCCTGAAACAGATAAATTAGGTATATGTAAATATTTTGTAATAGATTTAGATACTAATTTATGTAAGTTAGTAGATAATACTGTATTTAACAATAGTAAAAATCTAGTAAAATATTGGAATTTATAATTATTATATATTAGTATTTACAGCATATCTAAATACTAATCCAAAATTACTTGTACTACATAAGTTATTTTCACAGAATTATAATTTATTTTATTATATCTACATAAATTATAATGCCAAGAACAAGAATGATGGGTGCTGGTTTAGCGGGGTCATCCGCTTACCGAACACGAACACATGGTGACCAAGGAGGAGGCATGAAGTTACAGGGATTGCCTCCTACTACGAACAAAAACGTACAATACGTGTTGCGTAATATTCAGAATAAAGCGTATGGAGAAAGTAGAGATGTTGTATTCTGTATGAATCAAATTGGTGGTGTAGGAGCTGTTGGAGCTGGTAACGGTTCTAGAACATTTAATAATACTGCTGATGGTGTAAAAGATTGTGTGCCTGGTAAACATGTATTTAAGAAATTTGATGGAACATGTAGACCTTGTTCCGTTAAAGATAAATGCTGTTATGAACTAAAGATTTCAGCTAATAGTAACACAAAAACTATTTTCTTATTGTCCGTCAGTTGTGATGCAATGAATGAATTAGTTATTAATCAAGATGTTATACCTAATAAACCTGATAGATTAAAAAAATGTTTGAAATGTTGTCTAGATATAACTAGATACGAAAAGAAACATAGTTTGATTGGTGATAATAGTAATAATTATTCTTTAAAAGAATGTTACGATTTTGCTATTAAAATCGTTGATAACTTAACACTTCAAGAAGAATTATTCTGGTTTTCTAATAATAATGGTAATATGCATTGGGTTAAACTAGATACTTCAAACAATAACGATGTTATTGGAGTTGGAGCAGGAGGACCAAATGTATTAGGACTTACATGGTCTTATACAGAAGAATGTAGTGACCCTGATCCAGAACCTGATCCAGAACCTGAACCTGAACCAGAACCAGAAGAATGTTATTGTGTACATATCAATGGAAATGGTATGAGTAGACAGTTATATGTTCCTGAATATGAACATAGCAATCCTCTAGAAGATGCTATTGGTGGTGTTGTAACTCCATATCAAGTAAATAACTCAATTGGAAATGATATGACAAATAGTGGTGGTGTAGTAGGTATAGATAATATTATTATTACTCCATCAACACTTATTAATCCTGCTCCTATTCTCCCTCCAACACAAGTACCAGAGGGACCTCCATATTTACCACCAGTATTACCACCTTTATATCCTCCAACTGTACCTGGTCAAGATACTGTAGTTGCGTTTGAAGGTTGTGTAGTTAGATATATACCTTGTACCGATGGTGGTAGAAAATGGGGTTCATCAAGTGGTATGATTGGTTATCAAACTTTATATAACATCGGTGATGGTGTAACTAGTGATCATACTGGATTATATGCTGCTGGTGTAACTTTACAAAATGAAATATTTCCAGATAACCAGAGTCTATGTGTACTATGTTCTAGTACATTAAATGATATAATTGTTAGAAAAGAATACTGGAATAAAAGTGGTATAGTTATTAAAGTTGGTGAGGTTGTTGCTCACTTCAAATGCAGGGATTTAATGAGCTTTCCTGCTCAAACTACTGGCTCTGTTACTTTTAATCCTTATACTACACCAAGTATGAATGAATGGACAGAAAATGAAGTAGTTTACTTTCCACGAGATCCATCTAATCCATCTGGAGAACAAAAACTTAAAATTTTCCATGGTGGATTAGGATGTAAACAGAATAATGATTGTCCACCTGAACCAGAACCTGAACCAGATAATTGTTGTTATTGTTTAAGTATGAAGATATTGAAAATAACAGATAAATTTGGTAATCTTCAAGAGTTAGATTCCGTAAATCCATCATTCTTTAGAGAATTAGGATCAAGAGTATTGATTCATTACAGAGAATGTGATTCTGATCGTTTAATTCCTGTTCCATTACAAGAATTTATCCAAGAATATTATGGACCTACTACTCCTACTATTGGTGGTAGTGGTAAATATAGGTTAGTTGATGAAATATGTAAATGTGTAGATTGCAAGACCAAATTGGATTTTGTTGTACATTATTTAGAATATGGTACTTTAAAGAAAATACCTGTAACTATTGGTAGCAAAACAATTGGTCGTCATGATGGTAAAGCAGTGGTAGGAAGCTATACTGGAGTAGTTGATACTTCTGCTGCTAGTGATGGAAACTGGAATTCTAATGGTGATGGCGCTTTCGCCTTAGGAACACCATATACAATTTCTATTGTTGAAGGAGAGTCTATTATTGAACTAGAATTTTCTGTTAAATCCGAAACTTGTGAAGAAAATGAAGATTGTTGTGAAAATCAATGCATTAAACTATTTGTACAATTATCAGATAGTGTATTTAATACATTAAGTAATTCACCAAATGCAAGAATTGTATATAAAGATTGTTGTCAACCTACAGGAGTACAAGATGGTCCACCTGTACTAAATGCGCAAACAAAACAATTAGAAATAGATTGTATGCTTTGTGATACGGCTAGTACCATTCAGTTTGCTTTCTATGATGGTAAAAATAATCAACAGTATACAATAAATGCGGATTCATGTTGTCCTGTTAATGGTGAGAAACTTAATATCAGAATTAGATCATTAATGCCTGGAAATGTAGGAGCTACAGTACCTGGATATCTTGCTAATGATGCTAGTAGTTTCCGTAGAACATATGCAACTAACTGTTGCGAATCGGAACCTGAACCTGAGCCTGAACCTGAACCTGAACCTGAACCTGAACCTGAACCTGAACCTGAACCATGTGACGAAGATTGTGTAGATTTATATTTAAGTCCTACAGCTGATCTGGTATCTAATCAAAATATATATGAGTTATCATACAAATGTTGTGATGGAACTGATATTACCGATACTATAGCAAATTATCTTATTGGTAACATTATACGAGTACCATGTATTAAATGTGTTGATGGAATTGTAAATATTAGTATTAAAACTTATGATATTTCTGAACCTGAACCAATAGTTCCTCCTCCAATAGTTCCTCCTCCAATAGTTCCTCCTCCAATAGTTCCTCCACCAGTAAATCCTCCAGTAATTCCATTTATGGAGGAAGTTAATAATTATGTAGCAAGTATGCTACCTCCTTTAAATACTTATAATTTTTCTTTAGATTTTGATAGCTGTTGTAATATTGGTAAGTTGATTTATATTACCGAACCTAATAATGATTATATTACAGCAGGAACAATAAGAAACGCTTTATCTAATTGTACATGTTCTGAGCCTGAACCTGAACCTGAACCTGAACCTGAACCTGAACCTGAGCCTGAACCATGTAATGGATGTGTAGATTTAAAAATACAATTAGCTACAGTGTCATTTCAACAAGAAGTTATTTCTTTTAAAGTAGAATGTTGTGAAGGTGGATCACAGACTATAAGTCTTCCTTCTCTAGTGGAAAACTTTACATGTGTAAAATGTGAAGAACAGACTGATGGATCTAGTCTCGTTATATTAAGTATGACTTATAGATGGTATAATCCTCTTGATGGTCCAGATATAGCAGACATAGACATTCCATTAAAAATTTCTGATTGTTGTGTTGGAGGAACAATTTCAAACGCTGATCTTATGCAAATTCCAACTCAAGAAGGAGGTATGGTAGGTGAATATATTAACCAAATTGAAATCACACCAAGTGATCCTAATATACCTTGTGAACCTTGTATTCAATCTGAGCCTGAACCTGAACCTGTACCACTTAATTGTGATGAATGTTCTTTATTACGAATAAATGCAGGTGTTAACTATGCTTTTTCAGGTAATAACTGCTATAGATTCTCTGTAAAGAATTCAGATCTATCATCAGCAACTAATGCTGGATGCACTGGACGAACTCAGGGATGTGTATGGTATAAACCATGTGGCGACAGTGTATATCCTCCTGGAAATTCATATGCTCCATATGATCATGATAGTGATGTACTAGCACCACCAGAAGATATTGAATTCCTTCATAATTCAGTTGTAGGTAATAGTAGTGGACATGATGAGTGTATAGAATTATGTGGTATTAAAGGTCCTGTTTCTCTTGTAAATGGAGCTGATACTAAATGGGATTTTGCACTGGAATGGGGTGGTCCAGCTGAATGGGATGCAACTACAAATAATTGGCAACCATCCCAATCTACATTATTTCCTTGGAATACATCAGAGGCTAATGGAAGTTTGGATGATGAATGTTTAAAACAGAGCTGTGCTACAGTTACTCAAGGATTTGCTTGGTTTGGTAGACTAAAAGAAAGAGTTGTTAAGAATAATGATGATGGTTTTCCTATAACTTTTTATGTTTATGAAATGAAGAAAGCATTACGTTCTCAAAATGGTCCACAGAGTAACCCACCTCAATTTATTTGGGAACAGGGAATTAAACCTGAATGTGACTGTTATTATATGTATGGATACCTAAATGGTAATATAACTACAAATGCTCCTACAGCTAGTTTTACAACAGCTGGAAATGGTCCAATTGATTTAACATTTATTGATGGAACCACACACACTGTATACTCTTCATATGCTAATACAGGATTTAAATTGCTTACCCCACAAACATGTATTGAACCTGAACCTGAACCTGAACCTGAACCTGAACCTGAACCTGAGCCTGATCCATGTATTGGTTGTAAAGATTTGAAAATATTACTTACAACAACTGCTAATTATGGAGAAATTACATCTTTTAGATATGCTTGTTGTGGGGCGTCTACTGTCGTAATTCCTCCACCTGTTCCTCTACTTGATACTAATGGTAGTAGCTATATAATTCTACCATGTATTGAGTGTAAAGAAGGTGCAAACGTTGGTACAGACAACACTCCAATTCCACCGTTGAATTTGATTAATTCAATTCCATTTTTTGAATTTGCAACAGTGAATAATCCTCCCACACCTAGTACTGTAACCGGTGTAAATTCATATCCTTATAAAGTATATCACATAGGACCACATACAGATTTCTCAGGTAATCAAAGGACTGGTGTTTTAAAATTTAGTGACTGTTGTGATTATAATAATTATCCCTTCCCAGGTATAATTGATCCAAATCAACCCACAATAGGTGTTACTCCTGTTATTGTTCCAGGTGAATCTGTATTAAAACCACTATTTAATTCATATCAACTACAACAATCACAGGTTGATTGTCTACAGTTCTGTAATTGTGACGACTGTTACAAACTAGAACTTAGATATTTTGTCAATTTCCAAAATCCAAATGACACAATGCCATTTAGTTATAATCCATGTGGATCACTTGAGAATGAGGACCGTGTATTACAGGGATATGTAAATCCTATCTTGCCTGTCCAAGAAACACCACTTCTCAAAATATGTGTAGATTGTAATACAGTTATTAAATTTACAAAACTTGGTTTTGATATCCCTGATTTAGTAATTGATAGTACTACTATTCAAGGTCAATTTCAACAGATACAGGTAGATAGCACCAGATTTATTATTTGGAAAGTTGAAGGAACATGTAATCCTACACCAGTAGAGGGTTGTGATTATTGCGACGAGCAACGTGTTGTTGGGATACCAAATTCATTCAACACCCTTACTCCTAATTCAGTGAATTATACCCCTCTCCCTCAAACATGTTATGATTTGAAAATTTGGGCAGAAGTTGGTACAGAATTTAAGTATGTTCCATGCGGTCAATTTCTCCCTGAAACAACAACACAACTTCAGCTTCCTCTCTCCTCTCCCACACTAAACGCTAGCCAATGGCTGGGTTGGCAACATAAATGTATAGAGATGTGTGGTATAAACATAGACAACTCTAATGTGCCTAGTGGTAAATGGGACTTTAAAATAACTAGTGTTAATCCTCTTCCATTTACCAACTTGGATTCTGTTAATGATGGTACGGCATTTGATAGTACCTGTATACCCCCAAAATGTCTTTCTGATAAAGTTGATGAAACCTCCACATCTAATCCTATGATCTATTATTTTAGATATGTGAAAGGTGGTTGGGGAGGAACCAATCCAATTCCTTATTATGGTAGTCTAATTGTATTCCAAGTACGTAGAGCACGACAGGTGAATGTCAATGGTGTACTTACTGAAGTATGGTATGATATAGATGGACAACAATGTGATTGTTTCCACATGTATGGATATGCTAATAGTAATAACAACAATTTACAACCAATGGCAAGCCCAAGTGGAAATGGTCCTATTAATGACAGTGCCAACTTTGGTATTAATGTAGGTGAATGTATATATTCTGCATATGCTAATACTGGAGTTGCATTGGGATTACGTCCCTGTCCTCAACCTCCTTCTGAATCCACCACATTAACTGTAGGATTTGCAAGACAATCTGTAAGAGATGTAGGAGTTCCTAGTATAATTGGAGATCCAGAAAATTTAGATAGCCACATTAGATTTTTAGAAGGGGCTATCACTTCAAATGATATATCTCCTGCTGATAACGTTGGTTATCTAGAATTAAAAGATCGTAGCGCTGCTGGTCCATTTTCAGTATATTCTATTCCACCAGAGTACGGTGACTCACCAAATGCAGGTAGAGATTATTGTGCGAATTTAAAGTTAAATCAAACATATACTCTTATGTATAAAGAACCACAAGGTGGTGATGCTGGTATTCCTCAGAAAAATCTTGGTTGGTTTGCATACGTAGATGATAGTAGTGAAATACCTGCATGGGTGGAGAGTGAAAATACTACAGAAATCATTCCTTCAGTTAAAATAGCTTATAGACCATTTAATAATTGTAATGATAGTGGATCACTATTTGATACAGGTGATTTATGCACTAAATTAGCCCAAGGTCCTGGAGGAAGTGATTTCACACAGTCTACTAGTAAAAGTCAATGTGGAGATCTTAAGTTATTGATTCCAGCATTGTATAAAGAAGAAGCTATAGTTGTAGTTCCACCAGGAGATGATAACGGCGGCGGCGGCGGTGGAGGTGGTGGAGGTGGAGGTGGAAGTATTGATGATCCCCCTTCTGAACAGAAACTTCAACCACCTAACGAAAATCCTAGAGATTATATTGCATTATATCTTTATTTACCCAAACCTGGTTTATCAGACCAATTTTGTACAGGAGATCCTTGTGAATTATGTAATGATTGTGAATCATTTAAGGTAACATTAGTTACAGATTCAGGTTCTGAAAACTTTTTAGAAGGAAAGCTTGCGTGGACAGATTGTTGCGATGACAGTATGGAGGATCAACTTCAATCAAGTCAATCAGTGAATGTATGCACTAAATGTAGTTATAATATTCGTTTCTTTGGTCAGACGGATCAAGATGGTGGATTTTCAGTAACAAAAACAGTAACTGAAATTATTCAAGATGTAAATGATGATGATGTAGTAGAATATTATGTGAATGCTAGTAATAATGGTGGACCAGCTAGTCTACCTGGTAATCCTAAATTACGAATAGAAAGAGATGCTACTATAGTTTGTGATACTGACTGTACTGATCCAGCACCATGTGATGGTGAATGTTATAATTATACATTTACTAATAATAGTGCTCAACAAGGAGCAGAAGCAACTCTTGAAGGTATAATAACAGTAAAGGCAATAAATTGTTGTAATGTAGAAACACTTGGTGTTATTCCACAAGGACAATTAAGAACACTTTGTTTACGTTGTAGAACAGACAATAATGTTGAAATACAAGTTGCAAATGATAGTGGTCAACAACTTTTCCCTACTAATTTAAGTACTGCAAGTTTAAAGAATCTTATTAATGAAAATAACGATGGTGGTCCACCTGGCATATATACAATCGTATCAAGTGATACTGATCAATCTGGTATTGAATATATCTTACAAATAACTGGTGGAAATGTTCCATGCACTCTTGATTGTGGTGGAGGAGGTGGTCCAGGAGGAGGAGATGGAGATGATAATATAAATGAGATTATAGAAGCATAATCATAATAAAATAATTATTTAAATTATAAATAATTATGTTATTGAAGTAGAGTTTCTGTTTCATTTGATTCAGAACTTGTACTATTTATTTTCTGAATGAGAAAAAAGCGTATATATTTCTTTTTACCATCTTTAGTATAACCATCACTTTTTCTGATAGGTTTCATTTCATACATATTAACTTTTAATAGTTGTCTAACTAAATTCAGTAGAGGCCATTTCTGTTTTTTTTGTGCGTTTTCCTGTAAACTTGTTAAAAAAGATGATGAAAAGAACTTCTTAAGTTCTCCTACTTTTTCTCTAGCTACTTTATATTTCTCAGGATCAATTAATGTATCTCTGTATATAATCAATTGATCTGAATCATCATTAATTTTTTCAAAATCTATACCAACAATAGTTAATATTTCTAGTACAGTTTCATGCATTATTAAATATATAAATTATCTTCTATTTAAATGATTTAAATTCCAAATGATGGAATAGCATAAGCTACATTTCCTTCATCATCAAGAGATTTTTGATATTTTGCTATAATTTTAGGATTATCTGTTCCTTGAAGAATAGCAGAAGTCTCATATACATTGCTGTTATCATCAATATAGTATATAATTCCTTTAATGTCTTGTGCCCAAACAGAAATCTTCTTAATCATAGCTTTTGGTTCATTATCTTGTTTTTCTTTACTAATAATTCCGTGAGGTGTTCCTTTAATATGTGTACCACAATATTCTGAATCACCTTTTCGTCTTCTGGTACATTGTTCACCATTAGCTCTACATGCTATACATCTGTCATGAAGTGGTACAACATTTTTAACTCTTTTACGTTTTTGGAAATCGGTTTTATCAAGTTTGAGTACTGGTTGATCATACAGTTCTTGTAAAAGATTCATAAGTTCGCTCTGAATGGTTTGTTTCATAGAAGACATCAACAATCCTGGTGTCTCATCTATTTTACAATTAATAGCGGTAATAGCACCAACTATACCAGTTTTTATGTCTTGTTTATAATTTGTAAATGCTTCATCAATCTTCTTGTTGATTTTGCGTTCCATCGTTAGGCTTTATATTGTTTAATCGTATAATATATTTAGTTCAATTTTATATATATTGTACAAAACTATTTAAAGAACGCTGAACCCGTCTGTTTTGGTAAAATTAACCAAAAAATTATTAATGCTACTATCCACAACAAATAATTTACATAATCATCTGTAGACATACCAACAAAATTTGCTATTGATGTTATTGATAATATAAAGATATACATTCCAATAAGTGTCAAAGTTATTTTTAAAGCCTTGTTCATTATATATACTAAATATATTTATTCTATTTTCAAAAATTGTAAACTAGAGTCCATATCTGTGTAATTCATATCTATATCTGGCGAATATTGTGGTGGTACAGTTTTTTTATCTAAATAATGATAAGACAATGATTTATATTGATAAAAACTCTTTACTGTTAAACTAACTCCATTATGTAATGTTTTATTATCCACATTAA
>Ga0115013_10002211_pt1 | contig 10901 bp, 9 predicted proteins | sample SouAtlMetagenome_2_FD_88686 | JGI IMG/M metagenome (GOLD analysis project Ga0115013, IMG submission 88686) | Marine eukaryotic phytoplankton communities from Atlantic Ocean - South Atlantic ANT15 Metagenome | ecosystem: Environmental > Aquatic > Marine > Oceanic | place: South Atlantic Ocean...
CGAGGGGGGTAGCGGGGTGGTCAAGATGGTTTTGTGTTTTGAGACTGATAGTTGTTGGGCCATCGGAACCGCTCCGGGAGACACCACGAGAATATTGGAACTCGTCACGTGGCGGGACAATACCCGGCAGGCCAACTCTTTCATGACGGATCCAAACCGGCTGTGGTGGCTGTTGATGTCACTGCCACTGCTACTACTATTATTACTGCTGCTGCTGCTACTGCTGCTGCCGTTGCTGATTTCGCTCCGTTGGGAGAATTTCTGGAGGATGGAATGTATCGTCTCACCATCGACATTGGAAGCGTTGCCGTGCTGATACACCACCAAGAGTGGGTACAGCATAAGCAAGAACCCAAAGCAGATCATTCCAGTCAGGAAACACCGTGCTGATAGTCTTTTCTTTCTTCCTACGGTAGAACGAACGGATTTTCTTTTCACCCACGAGCCGCCAACATTCGAAGGATGCTGATGCTGATGCTGATGTTCTTGTTTGGTCGTCGACCTTCGACGACCTACAGTTGCCGGCATATTGATTCTTTGTTTCCTGCAATTTTTGCATCAACCTCCTTTTTGTGTGATGGGACAGCTTTGATATGCTGATTCTATCTGGTGGTGATAATCCGAGTCGAGGATTGTCGAAGAGACTCCAGACTCTCCAAAAGAATTCAATGGAAAATTATTCTTTAAAGCGACCACAAAATATATTACGTTGTTTTATGCCTGAAAGCCTCAACTTTTTAATCCCCTTTCTTGGAACCTCCAGAGCACAGTATATACGTCGTTTGCTCGAGAGAGGAATCTCGAAGCGGCAAGACTGCCAACGTTTGTGTTGATAGCTTTATTTGATTCGCTGCTGTGCAACTCGACGCAATGGAAAAGGGAGAGAGGGAGGGTGAGGTTCGATAGTGATTGGTAGTTCATTGGAGACAATACTCTTCTCGAGACGATTGGTGGATTGACATCTTGGTCTATGTTTTAAAACGGGATAGCAGATTTGATGTTGCTGTCTGGCGGAGAGTAGTTTTTGTGAAGACTCACTAGTGACTGGACCTCCAGTCCGGGGTTTCCAAGGAAATCCGAAACTTAGTCTTACTTTGCCATAAATCATAATATCATCGCGTTTAGACCATACCAGTAGCCTGATCAAATCACCTTCTTTGTCTCTACTAGTAGTGTTATCCATCATACCAAGCAATTCAGCATGCCATCGTACAAAGCTGTAACACCAGTGAGGAGCGATTCCGAGATGATTTGTCTTTCGGGCGAAAGCAGTAGGCAGGAAACTGTCTACATGATCCCGTCCAACAAGGTCGCCGAGGAATCGACGTCGTCATCGTCGTCCAATACAAAGTTCGAATTGTACAGTTCCAAAGACAACTCTTCGAAAGAAATAACACCACAAGCTGTGCAAAGCTCCTTGATCCAATTGCTTTCCGATGCTTTTGACGACAATTCTTTTACGGTGACCGTGTTCAATGCCAACCAAGAAAAAAAGAACAACCGTCGATTCGAGGCCTTTCGAAAGTGCCTCTTTGAGATTCGTCTCAATCTATGGTACCAACACTCCTGGTCAATCTTCACGTCTAATCATGACAAACACCATCAACATTTGGTGGGGCACATCGCCATGCAACCCCCGAGCAAGGAAAACCACATGTCGCTTTCCCTGTGGAAACTCGTCAAACTGGGCCTTCCAATTCCTTACCACTTCGGAATAGGGGTTACCCGACGTTTCTGGGCCATCATGGCGCAAATAGACCAACAACAGGAGGATGTGAAACGAACCCACGGCAAATATATCTTGGAAGACTCGTGGACTTTAGAGGCCTTTGGAGTTGCTCAAGAATATAGGGGCAAAGGCATCGGGGGACGGATATTGCGGGAGATTCTCGAAAAGTGGGTCCCACCTTCCGAGGGTGTCTGGCTCGCGACGCAGACGGAACGAAATGTCGCAATGTACCGAAAGCACAAGTTTCGAGTTCTGAGTTGGCGCCGTATCGAGCTGGAGGACGACGGCGTCGGCAATGGTTTTGACAACTGGATACTCTGGAGGCCTCCCGTCCAGGATGCAGCCAAGGATAGACAAATCATGGGATAACGATTACTTCAGAAATAATTTGTAGCAAATTGGATTAAATATTTTTTGTGTGTTTCTTTATAGGTATACATTTTATTCTTCAGGTATGAAAAATGCCGAATTTGGTGGAAAATTGTGTTCTATTGTGCTGTTTGTAAAAGAAGCATCTGTTCGCGTTGCCAGGCAATCTCTTCTGCGACGGTAACGGAATTTGCATCGCACAGTTGCACCAGTTCCTTCACTTCTTGTCGGAGTTGCAGAAGCTCGTTCTTGGTGCTCGCCAACATTTCTTTGTAGCTGGCCACCTCTTCCCTCATGCCCCTGTTCTGCGTCCGTAGTTCCCTGAAACGGTCTTGCGGTAGTTGTGTTTCGTCGTCGGCCACATCTCGTTCAATAATGTCTGCACAAGAGAGTGCTGAAAATGTTGACGTTCTAATTTCATGTAGCAGTGCCGAATAGCGTCTGGCGGCTTGGTAGACGGTCCCCGCATCGAGTAGGCACGCACTAATTCTTTTGTTACCACTAATGTCGGTGGTGGTGTTTGTACTGGTTTGGTCGATCATGTTGTTCTATAAAGTTGTTGATATTTTGGATTTTGCTTGTGTGATCGCCCGAGTTGAAGCGACGATTGTGGCCAGTTTTGGAGAGGATTTTCATCGCTTGAACTTTGAAACGTGATGAATCACAAGAGCTGTGCATTTTTTGTGAGTCCCGCTTTTAGAAACGATTCCAAGTAAAGATTCCTAAGTAAATCGTTTCACTTCAAGTCAAGACCCTTAAGTAAAACGTGAGAACAAAATTAGCAATCTTCGCCCATAAATTCGATGAAAACTGCGCGAGCGATGTTTGATTCATTTGGCGGCGCCCGAAAACCTAGTTTTGAACTCTCACAAATCGACAACAAGAGAATTGCAAAAGCAACAAACCAAAGATCCACAAACTAAACACCACAGCAACAGAAACAAGAAGAATATTTATAATGATTTCGAAAATTATTGTATCCATCCTCGCACTATCCACTCTATCACACGCAACGTTAGCTATCCGGAACGCTCCTCGCCGATTGAACGACCCCACATGGTCGGTGGTATCGGAAGCAAACACGATTGTTACCTGCAACGACATCGAAAGGATAGACATCGACACCATTGATATCGACGATATCGATCGAAAACATGTGTGCTACAACGAAAACGTTCGCCAGCATTGTCCAGAGTCGTGCCCATCCCAATTATGGAATTCTCTGGTACGGTGGCGCAAGTACGAGCCCGTCGAACATTGCCCAACAATGCTGCGCCAAAATTTGCACCAAAACAATCTCCTAACAATAAATTAAAACGCGATTACACAACATTGAAATCTTAATCTGCACATTTGTGACTGTATCTATACGCGTTGCTTTGTTGCTTGGATTCAAAGAAAAGGGTCTACAAATGTTTATCGTTGAGTTAAAGTTTAGGGTTCAGCTAATAGTATCATCGCTCTTACTTTAAAGTGGAATCAGGGCAATGCTGATATCGTTAGTTTTGTTATGTAATAATAGTCTTTTCTGACAGACGTGCAAGTTTCGAAAGGGAGTCTACTCGAACTAGATTATTCCGATACCTTGTGTTGTCTACTTTCCAAAGAGGCCCTTAACTCCGCTAGAAAGCTGCTCTACGGTATCCTTTGCATCTCCCAGAAGCATATCGGTATTGTCCTTGATGAAGACCGGGTTGTCGACTCCCGCATATCCAGCAGCCAATGAACGCTTCATCACAATAACCTGCTTGGAATTCCACACGCGCAGCACTGGCATACCGGCAATCTGAGAGTTGGGATCATCCTCTGCGGCAGAGTTGACTGTGTCGTTAGCACCAATCACCAGAGCTACATCGGTCTCACCAAAGTCGTCGTTGATTTCTTCCAGCTCTTCCACAATGTCGTAGGGGACTCCAGCTTCGGCCAGCAAGACATTCAATTGACCAGGCATTCGCCCAGCCACCGGGTGAATGGCAAAGCGAACAGATTTTCCGTTCTTGATGAGGGAATCAGCGAGCTCTTGGAGCGGGTATTGGGCCTTGGCCACGGCCAAACCGTATCCTGGAACGATAATGACGCTTTCGGCATCGCCAAGAAGCTGAACGGTATCATCAACATTGGTCATGGTGGTTTCACCCTCAAACTGGACGGCTTCGCCACCTCCGGTAGCTTTGGTTCCGTATCCTCCCAAGATGACGCTGGAAATATCACGATTCATGGCGTCGCACATGATTTTGGTCAGAGCAGCACCAGAACACCCAATCAGGGCACCCACGGTGGTCAATATCGGCATATCCAACATGAAACCCTCGGCACAAAGTGCCCATCCGGAGTAACTGTTGAGAACTGTAATTACTACTGGCATATCGGCTCCTGCAGGCGATTTGATGGAGTTGAAACAAAAACAAAAGCGTTTGAGCAAATTGTATTCTTTTCCATCTCTCCTAGTGTGTGTTACTCGATATCACATCACACTATTCTTCGTTTTGTAAATGCTTTACTTATTACTCACCTCCGATCGATGCCGTCATGTGCCATCCCAGGGCACCACTCGTTCCCAAAGCACCTGTTAAAGCGGCCACGCCCATAGCAGGGCTTCCTGTCCCGGCAAAGACGGCTCCCGCGCCTAGGGTGGCGGCACCCAATCCCATATTAATGGTATCACGCTTCTCCAGCTTCATGGGGGCCGAATCCATCCGTCCATCCAATTTTCCGTAGGCCACGAGGGATCCCGTGGTGGTCACGGAACCAATGACAGTCGCCAGATAGATGCTGGCGGTGTGGACGCCGTCCAGAGCGGTGATATCGGAATTGATATAGTCCCCAATGGCTGCGGCACTGGCCGCGAGACCCACCAGGGAGTGAAAGGCGGCCACTGTCTGGGGCAACGAGGTCAGTTCGACACGCTGGGCGATCTGTTGCCCGGCGACACCACCGATTCCCATCAAACCCACCAGCGAGGCCGTGGTGGCAAAGCTAGGACTCAAATGTCCAAAGGTGGAGGCGACTCCCAGCGCCACTCCGGCCTGTCCAGAGACGGCACCCAAACGGGCCGTCGATTGGGAGGCCAATCCTCCGATTCCACCGATGCACAAAAGCGAGGCCAGTGTCGAGGCGGCGGTATCGATTTCGGGGAATTTTCCTGACAGACTGCCGATTCCATATAATCCCAACATTCCACCGGTCGTGTATTGATAATAGTTGTAGTATTCTGGGGGATCGTCGGGTCGTTTGAACATATCGAGCATCTTGGTGGTGATGATGAATCCACCGACGATGTTGACAGTTGACAAAGCTGTGGCGGTGGCTCCCAACATGGTTGCCGTGGGGCTAGTGCTGTGGGCAATCAGATGCATCCCACCCAGTGCGGTGGTTCCCGAAATAGCGTTGGTCACTGCCATGAGGGGAGAGTGCAAAGCGTGGGCAACCCCCATGACGACCTGTCCTCCAATGACGTTGCTCAGACAAAAGGTGGTGAACATGTTCGAAAAGGCGGCGTTGGGAGCCACTGCACCTAAAGCAAGAATCGATGTCGATAGGTAGGCGGCATTCTTGGCTCCAGAAATGTATTCAGCCTTGTAATCGATCTCGGGAACGACAATTTCTGCCTCTTCCTTTTTCTCCACCACCGGTGGAGGAGCGGGAGCTGGTGGAGGGAACATGTTTTTTCCGTTTTCAACGACCAGCATTCCACGAATAGCTTCGTCCTCGTGGTCAATGTAAAAGCGTTCTGGTACCTTTGTGGTTTGGGGACCTGCACTCAGCAAGAGCTTGGAAATGTTGTTGGCATAAAGTGAAGAAGACGTCGTGGGAAGACGGGAGGGCAAATCGGTGTACCCGATGCAGGTGACCCCGTTGTCTGTGACGATTTTTTCGTCCTTGACCGTCGTTTCGATGTTTCCTCCGGCCTCAGCAGCCAGATCGACCGTAACACTGCCCGATTTCATCCTGGCCACCATCTCTTTGGTGACCATGACGGGTGCCTGACGGCCGGGAATGAGGGCCGTCGTAATGACAATGTCAACGTCTTCGCACTGCTTGGTGAGCATCTCGCGGGCGGCAGCGTGCCACTCCTTACTCATCTCCTTGGCGTATCCTCCGGCTCCGCTCCCGTCTTCCTCAAAATCAACCTCCAAAAACTGTCCCCCCATCGCTTCGACCTGTTCCTTGGTGACCGGTCGGACGTCAAAGGCTCTAACGATGGCACCCATGTTTTTGGCTGTCTGAATTGCTGCCAGACCGGCCACACCGGTTCCCAAAACCAAGACCTTGGCGGGTGGAACCTTTCCAGCGGCCGTCATTTGTCCCGCAAAGAAACGACCAAAGGAATTCGAGGCTTCTAATACGGCGCGGTAGCCCGAAATGTTGGCTTGACTCTGTGTGATGACAAGAATTAAATTGGTAGTTTTTGAGTTTCATTGGATATATAATTGATTCCACATCAGAGTTGGCAGAAAATCGATTTTGAATTGTAATACATGGCATTTGTAATAAAGAAAGAAGAAGAATGAGCAAGATGATTTGTTGAAATGGGTTTCAAAATCTCCAAAAACAATATCGTTTGGGAGATTCGATTTTTAAAAACGTACCGACAAGGCATCGTAGGTCTGTCCCCTCGATAGTGTACGGGGAATCATGTCCATGGCAAAGGCCGTGGTTCCCTTGTCTTGAAGTTTTTTCAAAAGTTCAGGATCCTGACGGGGATACAAAAAGCTAAATAATGTTTTGCTTCCGTCCAAGAGTTCGACCTGCTCGTCGGTGGGAGGCCTCAACTTCAAGACAATGTCCGACTTTTCAAAGACTTTGTTGGTGGGAACGATGGTGGCACCGGCCGCCTCGTAGTCGGCATTGGAAAAGTAGGCGGTTTCTCCCGCCCCATCTTCGATAAGGACCGAAAAGCCCGGTTTGACGAGGCGCTTGACGGATTCAGGAGTGGCGGCGACCCGCTTTTCCAGAGGAAAATTCTCCTTGGGAATCCCGACCGTCAATTCGGAATAGGGAGTTCCCTTGGGTGGTGCATCGGAAGTAGAAAAGGAGACGCGAAGCAGGGTGGCAGTGGCTTGGTTTCTTCCTCGCCAGAGGCCAAGGCTGCTGCCGCTGCTGCTTCCCATCAGGCGCATCATCGTTGTGAAAATTCCGTTTGAGGAGAGTGACCGGGGGCTGCTTGGGATATAGAGCTATATATTGGGGATTAGATTGAGAGGAGTCAACAAATCAAGATGTTGCGTGATTGGAAACCTTACTGATGTTCGTCTGTGGCAATGGAATGTTACAATGTCCAATGTCCCTCGATGATGAAACCAAGAGAGAAGATGGGCAAGAATGAGAAAAAAAGAGAGACGCGAAGAAAGATCCAGCCGATGCCTGCGCCAAGTTTTAATTCCGGAATTCAATGATGTTCAAAATAGCCAAACATGCATCTGCCTGCATCTGTTAATTCTTCAAGAGAGAGCTTGCTCGCGCGTTTACTATACTAGAGTTGGGGGTTATCATTGGAAGACAGACAGACAGATCTGAACGTTAGAATTGCACGCGAGCCAGCATGTGCATCCGATCGAAACGTTAATCTCCTCCTACCTTTAGCAATAAATGCCGCAAGTACGCTTTCATGAGAAGCTTTTTTCTCATGACTTGAGAGATTTATTGTTTGGGTTGACACCGCAAGAGAATAGAAAGAGAGACCAGAGTTATATCGATCCTATAGAAAGCATCGATCGTCTCATTCTTTGAAAATTAGACAACTCACAAAACCTTGCAAAGATTTCGAGCAACGAGAGTGAAAAGAAGTCTCTGGGTGGCGAACGCACTGCGAAAGTAAATTCCAAGAACGAACAAAGTCGTATCCGCAGCCGAAGCAGAAACCGCAGTCGAAGTAGAAGCGGCATCAGAAGGAATAGCAGCAACCACAGCGGAAGGAATAGCAAAAACACTACTCAATCCTATCCCTTTCAAGTCGTTCTTTCCAAGGAAAAACAAGAGCAGCTGCACTCTCTAGACAATAGTGACAGAGACAACAGCACCAAGAGCTTTTTGTATCGGACGCTCGACCAAATTGCCAATAACCCGTACTTAAATTGTGGGAATCTCGAACAGATCGACGACGATCTTTCCCCAGACAAACGCAACAACAAATCCTGCAATCTTCTCCAGTGTGGTGGGATCCACAGACTCGCTTCCGAAGACGACGACGAAATCGCTTTCGAAATCAACGAGAAAGATTACGAAGATATTGAACTAGTGGTAGAAAATAGCAATAGCTTTTATCAACAAAGCGTCAATCTCGATAGTAGTAACAATCGAGACTCCTCCAAGAACGAAAACACTACCAAAAAACAGAGAGGCCGACGCAAACACAAGCGCTACTTTTCCAAGCGACCGAAACGAAACGGCTCCCTCTATCACAAAACCATGATGACCGCTGCCACCGCCAACGAGGGCGGCAACAACAATGAAGATTCCTCGCAACAGCAGGCTGGTTCACAGACGCCCACCGCTAGCAGCAGCCCCGCATCAGCCGCCCTCCAATCCTTTCGGTTCGCCCGTGGGTTTGCCGACGACGCCGGGAGGGCCATTGGAAATTTGATGCCCAAGGCCTCGCTCCAGAACCTAACAGCCCGCAAGTACACCTTGCCCGACAAAACTGTGGCCTCGCAGGTTCTCATGTACCGCCAGTTATTGCACACCAAGTGCCGGCCCGGTCTCAAGCTCGCACGCAAATACGAGGAAACCCCGGCCCAAAAGGCCGTCATGCACATGCCCTGGTGGGAGGAGGGAATTGAAGAATCCCGCAAAATGACGATTAGTTACGACAATCTGATTACCCGTCTGTGGCTGAACGGAGCCATCGAGCCCTACCGCCCGGATCTCTTAGCCCTGGACAACAGTACCGAAACCTTGATTGGGGAAGACGGGCTTCCCCCGGTTCCCCACGAGTTTTGGATCGAACGATTGGGCTTTCAGCAGCCCGATCCCGTCACCGACTTTCGCAGCGGCGGGGTCCTTTCTCTGGCCATGATGGTCTACATGGTCGAATCAAAGCCTGACCTCTGCCGTAGATTCTTTACGGGAGACACCAAGGTGCTGCCTTTTGGGATCACCTGCATCAATGTGACTGATATGATTGCCAAGTTTTTGATGCTGGCCAAGAGTACCGATCGAATGGACGCACTCTTGAGCCAAAAACCCTTTTGGAAGATGTTTGCCGATCCCAATGCGATTACTGCCGTCCAGGAGCTGGCCATGTCCATGCTCTGTGACGTTGCCGTCGAGCTGGGAGAAGAAAAGAAGATTCCCTATTTGGCGGAAAAGACCAACACCAACGAGGGCATGCCCGGGGATGCAAGCACTGAGGTGAGTTCGAAACTCTTGGAAACTGTGTGTCTCTTCTTCTCAGTCTGGAGTGATTCGATGACTTTGCAATGTATTGTGCCTTTTTCTCACCCAAAACGATTTTCCTTCTTCATTTTTATTTCCAGGTCACCGTCTTTGATTTTTCCACCATTCTGGAACGCACCGAAAAACGTGTGGAATACGATTTGTTGGGAGCGGGTCCCAAAACGGTAGATGAATTACGATCCATCGAGGGACGCCTCCGTCTCAAATACAAAGCCCAGCTGGAACGAAAGATTCAACGTGCCAAAGAAAAACAAGGGATGGAAAGTGGCAACATCACTGCTGCTACGGGAAATACTGTCGAAACCACCATCAGCGGTGGAACTCCCAAGGCCAACCCATCTCCTCAATTCAAGGATGCCATGGACAAGGCCTCTTATTTTGCTGGTGGATTGTTTGCCAAGGTCAAGGGCCGATTGAATCAACCTCCAAAAGAAACCGTCGTTCCGTCCAGGGCCACCATTGTGGATCTTCCCCCAAGTGAGGAAATTGAAACGGCTGCAGCAGCACCGGAATTTGCTGCGGTACCCACCACCGAAACCAAGGCTCCTCCTGTCGCTGCGGCACCCAAAAGCGGAAACTCTGCGACGTTTTCGGACGGGGATTGGACCGGCGCCGACATTGCCGCAGCCACGGATGGCATTATGAATTTCAGCATTGGGGACGATGACGATGATGATGCGGATCTCTTATTGTAATTGAAGTAGCTCCTATCCATCAATAATTGTATTCTAGAAAACATAGTTAAAAAACATTTTCTGCACCACTATTGTACGTGTTGGATTCCAATCGATACAGTTGTGGACTTTATGCATAAACGTAGCCCTGGATTCAGAGAAAAAGGATACGGAAACACAACATCGTAATATATGGGGAAGGAATCGAACCAAACCGTCGATTTTGAAAACAATATTGTGCCATGTTTGCTAACTAGTTGGAATAGGATTGAGACGATTGCTGAGAATTCTATGCATAAAAGTATCAACTTAGATTTAGAGAAGAAAAGGAACGAATCACAACATCTTTATATGGAAGGAAGGAGGCGAACCAAATTGTAGTTTCTCGATGGCAATTGAGCTATGTCTGTCTCTAGTAGTTGGAATTTTGGAATGGTCTTCTGTGTATTTATGGCGGTGATGTTTTGAAAATTATGTAAATGTATAGATATAGAAATAGTTGTTGTGTAATTCGTTTCTTTTTCTCTCACGAAAAAGTAGCAAAGTTATGGTAGAAATTCCCACTCTTTGGGAATTCCAAGGAACCCCATTTTCGTTGCCAACGATTGGAACGAAACGGGGAGAATATATGTGTGTGTGTTGGTTTGCGAGGATTGGAAATGTGTGCGTAATGGTGGTGGTTCCCAGGTTTTAATCGAATCCGATAAACCCTAGAATTCGAAGCATCTCTTCGC
>Ga0115013_10002212_pt1 | contig 10899 bp, 3 predicted proteins | sample SouAtlMetagenome_2_FD_88686 | JGI IMG/M metagenome (GOLD analysis project Ga0115013, IMG submission 88686) | Marine eukaryotic phytoplankton communities from Atlantic Ocean - South Atlantic ANT15 Metagenome | ecosystem: Environmental > Aquatic > Marine > Oceanic | place: South Atlantic Ocean...
AGGAAATAGACGAGGAATGCTTTCCTGGTCGATCCTGAAATTTCTTTCATCGTTACTTCTTAAATTTGACCTTCCAATTGTAGAGGCTACGTAAATCTAATTCAGTCAGAGAGATCTCAAATGCTTAGTAGAGTGTGCGGGGTAGTAATCGCTCATTTCGATAATCGAAATAGATGAGAACAGGGAAATGGCTCGGTAAAAATTAACTTTTTGTCACGATCATGCGGGTGCGGGCACTTTTTCTGTGAGATTTAAAATTTTAAAAAAACTACTTTTCAAAGCTCTGAGTCGGCAATAACTGAAGTAGAGCGATTTAGAATTTTTAAGATTTTGCTAATTTAGATTCCTTTGAGGGATACGTAAATAGATTATTTCATCATATTTTGAAGAAAGAGTGCCAGTGATCCTGACAAGGTTGCATCAGTTGATTTCACCGTTACAGCAATATTGGATTCGCCACTGGGAAGTGGCGACACCTTTCCGTGGACCAACACAATCTTTGACCCACCGTCAAACATTCCTCCACAGATTCCTTCGTTTGTTGCTGTGATGGCTTCGATAGCGTGTAAACCAGCACTTTCACATTCTTTCATAAAAGCATCCAATGATACTACCTTTCGCGAATTGATGGAAACTGGCGATGTAGCAGGAGTAGATCCCCAATGTTGTCCGAATTGAGGAGTGGTGATCTTAAGAGGAGCCATTGGCGAGCCATTGAATTCAAAATTGCTAGTTGACATACCAAATCCTTGTAACGTGGTTTCTTGAAAGTCTCCCAAAAGCCCTTCTGCGGCAAATGGATCAACAGGAGCGGCGTTGACAGGGGCTGGTTCCTCTTCTTCACTGACTGTTTCAACGAGTGGAGCAGCAGCAGCTTCTTCAGGTGCAGTAGCAGGTGTCGCGGATGTCGGCTCCAGTTGCGCAGTACCAAATATATCCACAACATCATTCGTCACAGTAGCCGGGGCGGGTGTAACAACGTCAGTAGATCCTCCGAAATCCAGCAAGTCGAAATCAGGGGCAATTGCTGGCGCTGGAGCAGCAATAGGTGGCGCCGCAACGGGCGGTGATGCAGAAGGAATGGATCTCGGTTGCAACGCCGGAGGAGGTGCTCGTGGAGGGGGCGACGGTGCGCCAGGTACCATACCACCAAAGAGTGCTGCTGCCTGGCGTTCCTTTTCAAGCTGTTGAGGTGTCTTTTCTGGGACAACAGGTGCTGCTGGGGCTTGGTTTCCGAAGCCACCTGTGCCGCCATATGCAGTCTGTCCACTGCCAAATGTATTAGTTGGCGAAGAATTGAATGACGAGGTAGTTGGCGGTGCTGGTGCAGGAGCTGTTGGAGTAGGTGGAACAGGGGCAGGAGGTGCGGCCGGTTTCTTTCCCCAGACATTTGCAGCGCCACGTGTGTTCAAACTCAAGCCATCGCCAACTACATCGACGTTTGTCGAAACCTGCGCTTGATTACTGGAGGAACTTCCAGGCGGCAAAGCCACACCAGCGGGACTAGTCATTGCCATCATTGCGGATCGATTGATGTTCGTTTCTGGGGCGGCATAGGGAGTCATCTTGAAGGCACCAGCTCCACTACCAGATGTAGATGCACCATAGTCGTAATCATCATCGTCGTCGTCCTCCGGTTTGTCATAGGGTCGGGCGCCATTTGATAGGGCCTGTTGGCAAAATCCATCTAAAAAGCTTAAATTGATATCAACTTCCAAATCTTCAGCGGAAGCATCAACTGGTAATATTTCTCCTAAGTATTGTGGAGCCGTCATCAACAAAGATTGAAATTCCAAACAACGCTGTTGCAAATCAAGATCTTTGCTACGGGTGTACTCGTCCACAACGGCCGCTGCTTCCGGAGGGCATGTCCCAATTTGTGCTACGAGTTTGAAAATCGCAGACGTTAGAAACTTTCTTGTTGAAGGGTGAGAAATGGCCTTGTTCCATTGGCACAATTTTGTCAAAATTTCTTGCAATGACATTGCCGCACTTAGATAGGCATATTCACCCAAGCACCACGCCATAGTTTCCAGCAAAATTCTAGGCAATTTAGCTGGTGGTTTATCTTGCAACAATGCGATGTAGAGATTGATAGCCGTTTGTCGTAGCATCATGTCAGCCTCCTCCGATTCGCCTGTTCCCTCCGCGATCAAGCTCATGAGATTCTGCGCAACTTGCTGATCTACCATGTCTCCAGATACCTCAAAAAGTTGGGTGATGGTTGCGATGTACCAAGCATTACTTGGAGCATATCTTTCGGCAACACTACAAACACGAGTCGTCAATTGTTGCTTCAAAAAAAGGTCCGTTGTGCCTCTCAAAAAGACCAAAAGTTTGTCGGTAATGAATTCGACATTGACAGGGTTGGTCATTCGATACAACAGATCGAGCGTTTTTCGTTGCAAAGTCTCATCAGGATCTTCCAAACAGTCCATCACGGACATTTGGTGTTGGATAGCGTACTGGGGATGTGTCTCGACGATCATTGCCAATCCGGTCACACCTAGATACTTGAGATTGTTCGATCGCGACTGGATGAACCGAGCAATGGCTTCTCCTGCAGCGTCCAGGAGTTTCGGGTTCGGGTAGATTTTCGTGATACACTTGATGCATTCATAAACAATTGCATACCCTGCGTTGATACCAACATCAGCTTGTTTCATGGTTTCGTTTAGAACCTCGTACATCCCATTGCTTGCATCGGCATCGGCTCGACCGAGCAAGCTGAGGATACGAACGACTCGGATTTGCATCCACGGAGCCGGCACACGGTGGTAATTAAACTCTTCCGGTAGTCGACGCTCGGAAATTTGTTTTACAATACTAACCAGTGATGGGATAAGTGGTTTGATTTCTACTGGATTTCTTTTGGCCATGTCCTCGATGACGTTCAAACAACTTCCCATAACAGCTGGGTCGCGATCGCACAAGATCTTTCGGGCTTTCTCCATCAACTCCTCAAAAGAAACCACGTCGGGTGCTAATTGGAAAAATCGATGAAGGGTTATAATAGCCTTCTTTCGAATCGTTTCGCTGTCATGAGAAACGAGTTTGATCACTTCACCTGATAGAGCGGGGACCATGTCTGAGGTAATCAAAGAAGTTGCCGCCAATAGACCGCCAGAAATTTCCAAAACGTTCGCCGATTGCAAATCACGCTGCATTTGATTAACCAACATGAACCGAAATTCGTGGTCAGGGCTTAAACATGCACTGCAGACGAGATAACCCGTCCTTTTGTGGTACAGAGATGCAGATGCGGCCATTTCCACTGCCTTTATGTAACCAAATGATGCGTCGTGACCAAGCATTTCTACGTACAGCAAACGGACAAGAAACTCCTTCGACTTTTTCTTGCTTTGCAACGGATTACTAGCTCCGGCTGGGAGAGGAGCTAACTTCTTTTTTAGGCACTGGACTTCCTTGGCCATGATACGATCTTCCTCCTGCTTCGATTTCGACTCGCCGACTGCCTTTAGGAGTTCGAAGAACTCCTTGGATAGATTGATTCCACCTGTCGCCATGATATTTGGTTGTTGTTTCTTCTACACTATCCGATGTTTGCCGTTCACTCTTCAGTTTTCCTATTAATACAACGATGTAGTCCAGGCTATCACTTGTAGATGTTTTGTCGGTCTCGAGATATCTATTAGGTCATTGAGATTTGTTTCATTCGCACGCATGGCCATGCCAACGCGCTTCATGAAATCGAATTATTTGTTTGCTTACTGTGATTAAGACTATCTTAGTTTCTTCTTACGTCGCACGAATTAAAAATGACGGTACTGGACTGAGAAGAGCCTCCAAGACTATCTTGGAAAATCGTAAGCAATGAATCACTTCCCAACCAGCTATTTTCCTATTGCAACCAGCTCTTCATAAATTATTAATTTGTTCGTTTCTCTCCCGAAATTGACTCTTACTTCAGTTCATTGAGACTCACTGAAATGGGAAGTGCATCATCATCGCCATCAGTAGATATGAAGGATTTTATTAACGGAGAAATCAGTTCACACAAGGTTGTTGTTTTTAGCAAGACATATTGCCCATATTGCGTTGCTACAAAAAACCTTTTCAAGAAATCTGAGTTCAGCGGAATCGACGTGAAGTACCACGAACTCGACAAAATCAATGACGGCCCGGCAATTCAAGCGACGCTCCTCTCAATGAGCGGGCAACGGACGGTTCCTTCGGTCTGGGTAGGAGGAAAATTTGTTGGTGGGAACTCGGAAACACAAAGTGCACACCAAAGCGGTCAACTGCAAAACATGCTGGGCCTCAATTAGGCTAGGTGAACCATTTCAGTTCATGAGTGCTTCAGTGAAAAACTAAATTCGTTTTATAAGTGAAACTAAGTTAAGACAAATCATACGACCAGCATTTCTCTATCAATTCTCATATTGCGTTTGAAAATCTGTAGTCGTGGAACATCTGTAATCGTGGAAGCTGAGAGACTCTAATTTCAATACAATATTTTATATCATCTTCCAAATTCGTACCCTTCATTTACATTAATTCTTAATATTAACATTACATTCACATTCGATAAATAGCCTGGCTGAAATGGCCTATTATCGCCTTTGTCTCTTGCTACTGGGTTCCACAACTTGGTCTGAAAGTGAATCTTCCTCTTCCGATCCAACAATTACACCCAAATATTCCATATGCAAGATCGCTTTTTCCTCTCTTTCTTTTTGAATCGGACAGTATTGAAATGCATACATAGGTTCCCCTTCTGATAGATATGCTGCTTCTTGGCGGAGTGCTTCGGGTTTGAATCCTCCCGCATCGACATGCCGACGGTATAACTGAATCAGACTCCACATGGTGTCGTCGTTTGCCATATTCTGGATATTCTTAAGAATATGAGAAATAACCTTGTCAAAGGTTGCAAGCTCGTAACTCCAATGTCCGAGCAATGTTCGTACGCGATCTTCAAATTTACCCCCCTCCGAAGCACTGCCAGTTCCGCCATCTAAAAGTGCGTACACCAGAGACAAAAATGCCTCATAACGCCTTTTGCCCGCCGCAACGCCAACCTGACCACGCACAGGCTCGACCACTGTTTGCAGTGAAGGGTCGTTTCCCACTATGAAAGCAAGCCTCCTGGCAATGCCAATCCGACGGCATAAAATTTGATGGAGGCGGAAAAATAGATAAAGGCTTTGGGTTCCAATTATAAGTTGGTCGCTGGGACGATCTAACTTCGTGTGATCGTCGACCATACGATGTGTGGTGTATGCGGATTTTTCGGCGTCGAGAACGGAGCAAAGGACAGCACTTGGTCGCAAATAGGCATTGCCAAATGCTAACCTAACAACATAAATAATATCTTCCTTGCGACAGCCAGTGATAACTCCTTCTCCATAAATGGTCGACACAGTTGTACCTGCAGGAAGTGGATGGTGGTCCACGTTCAATGGAGTGTCAATACCCTCGTTTGCATCATCGCGGATCTCCTCTGTCACAATTTTGGCTTTAATTTCGTTGTCTTCGTCTGGAGTTTCATCATCCTCGTCATTGCTATTATCGTCTTGAGAAACAACCCGTGGAAGTCGATCCATAGTTGTTTTTGTTTCTTGGAAAGTAACCGCTGGTTCTAACATCCAGTTTAACTTTAAGTTGAACCATGGCCCAAGGAATTCAGTCCATAAACGATGACATCTTTCCTTGTCACTTGGAGAAATCGAGCCCCTCTCCAATGCGAATGAAAGCATTCTGTATGCATCCTTTTGAATACAACTGCTGTTTTCGTACATTAAGCTCAAGTGGGGAGTGAACAATCTTCTGTCTGGTTTAGGAAGTCTCGAATGGTTAAGATTTCTCAAAAACTCATCACTACCAGCCATCGTGATCTCAAAAAAGGTTCCGTGCTCTTCTTTGGCTTTGTCGATGCGAGCTTGAAGCGCTGCTGCACTTTCATTTCCATTGTTGGCAGCTCTGTCTTTGATGTCGTTCAAGAATGTCCGATTGCTGATTGCTCGTTTGTCTGTCGTTCTGAAAGTAAGACCACGATGATCAAGGCTCTTATAATAATTGGATCGTGCCATCTCCCTCCAGCAGTGGCCATTAAGATTATCTCTCGCAGCTCTAAACTCAATATCCTTTTGCCTGAGACGTCTCACAACTGTAGGAATGGCAACTGAAGGATTATTTTTGAGCAGCTCGAGCATTTTTGGACCCGATTCACCATATATACGAGTAATAGAGTTGCGATGAATCACACCTAAAATACTTGGGTCAAAGGTGTATCGAAAGCGTTTCCCACCAAGTCCCATCCGCTCGCCATTCGGAATTGCTTCATTCTCTTTTTCCTTGTAAACATTTTGGCTGTCACCAGAGAGTTGAGCCATTTCTTCCGCAAATGGCTCGAGAAGCGCTAGAGTGCACATGTTACTATCAATCGTCATATCGATTTCAAAACGCTCGTCTTCTACACGGAAGAGAGTTTCTTCGTGAGTATTTCTTCTCATGTGACGGAAAGTATAGCTCTCTTCACTTCCGACCGGCAGAGAAACCCAAACATCATTCAAAACTTTCGCTTCTTCGTCGCTTCTTTGACTGACTGGTGGTGCAGGGTAGTCTCGTGGCAATGCACGGTATGACGGACCGCATTTTCGGCATCGACTGAAATCAATCTCTGTCAAAGGAACAGAATACCAAGAATCTTCCATCGAAGGGACGGCACTCAATCCTTGCCCTCCAGCTGCTGATAAGATTCGCTTAAATTCTTCAAAAAGCTTATTGTTTCGTTTTCCAAGCAGTGGCTCGATTAAATTGAGCATCTCGCTCTTTGACAGAATTTCTTGTGCATACATGTCGAGACATTTCATAAATTCAGCCCATGCCTGTCCGCCGTCGCGCGTGTAAGAAGCGAGGGCTTCTCTCGCTGCATCAAAAAACTGACGCTCAACTGCTGAGTTATACACAAAAGTCTCGGGAGCCTGAGGATAGGTTATTAAAATTTGTGTTTGCTGCGTATCATTGTATCTCTGCTGGCCGCGTGCATCGCCCTGATCGGTAATCATACCCCTCGTATGATCTGTCATATCGATAACTTCTTTCGAAGAGCCTTGAAGCGAAATATTCGTGCCATTTTTCTGAGCAGAGAGACGGTTTTCTGACTCTGCCGCAGCTCGGTGAAGGCGTTCTTTTGCTTGTTCTTGCACTGCATCTGGCAAGAAAAAAGTAAATTCTTTCAAAAGATCTGGATGGTCCTGAAATAGATGAGCAACTTGTTCCAATACTTCTTTGATTCCTCGTTGTTCCTTTTGATAGGTGTGAAGTATCTCAAGGAAAGAATGATAGGTACTCTGATCATTCGCAAATCGACGTTTGATAGTAGTGACATATGAAATTGCATGATCGAATTCCACAGCTTGATGCTGCATTTGTGGAGGATGTTGCTGGGGCTGTTGCTGCGGTGGTAATGGTTGTTGCTGTTGTGCTTGCTGCTGCTTTTTGCTGCCCTTTCCAACTTTTCCTTTCGGCAGGTTGGGTAGAGCCTGCTGATGACGTTGCTGCTCTTCCAGATCTGTGGCGAGAACCATCCTTTGCCCCGTTGCCTGTGCAACCTGTTCTGCTTGTGCATCTCGCATCTGCACATCTCGGATTTGCTGTTGCTGCATCATCGAAAGCGGTTGAGAAGGAGGGGCCGGAGCAGGATGTGGTGATTGTGGTCGTTGATTTTGTTGCAGTTGTCGTTGCTGTTCTACTGCCAGGCTTTGATGTGCCAGCGGAAGCTGAGCCTGCTGGCCTTTTTCCAACATGGCTGCCTGGTGCTGTCGCAACAACAACTCTTCTCGCGCATAAGCTTCATCCATCTGCTTCAAGTCTTCCATGCTGATTTTGTATCCGTCAGGCAGAAACTTGTTGAAACCAAGAATCAAATGATTGTTGCCTCGAAAAAGCTTGGATACTCGAGCGATCACACCAGGTGTGTCAACCTCTTGACTCTTAAAGTTTTTCATAATGGCGAGAAATTCGTTGTATACGCGAGGTTGGCCGCCAAATTCTCTCTTGACATCATCAAGATACAGCAAAGCATCCTCTACCCGGAGTTCTCTCATACCACCCATCATGGGACCACCTGGTGCTGGTCGTGGAGGTTGCGGTTGCACTGGTTGAGGTTGCACTGGTTGCGGTTGCACTGGTTGAGGTTGCACTGGTTGCGGTTGCACTGGTTGAGGTTGCACTGGTTGCGATTGCACTGGTTGCGATTGCATTGGTTGCGATTGCACTGGTTGCGATTGCACTGGTGGAGTAGGCTGGTCACCATTCATATCGCTGCTGCCCATCACCGCTGCCCCCGCGGCATTCGCCATAACCGGCTTCGAATTGTTAGTTTCAACAGCTGGTGTATCCTCACTCATGGTTCCCGCCGCTGTAGTTGTAGTAGGTGAGCTAGACGTCCCGTTATCAACTTGCACCACTGTACCGTTTGGTTGCTGGTTACTAGTCGTTGGATTCGGTTGTGGTTGAGATTCGGGCTGCGTGGTATCCTGAGCTAGTTTGGTAACAGTTTCCGAGGTACCACCTGTTGCGACCACTTCAGTGGCATTACTGTTTTCTTCAACTGGTTTCGTAGTACTTTCTTGGCCTGCCGCGGCTTCTGTAGTTACAACTTCCGGTTGGGTGCCCGTTGCTCCGTGGTTTGTAGGTTTTTCTAAAGCTACAGCTGTCGTCGACGAAACGTCTCCCGCTGCTGCTCCCGTCTCCAATTGATTACCCGATTCTTGCGGAGGTTGAGCAGGCTGATCCGATGCAGCACTCGTGTTTTCGCCGATTGAAATGCCAGTAGCAAGAGATGCGGAAGAATTTCCACCTAAAAATTGGACTGCTGCATCCGTAGCAACGCTAGATGCACTTGCGTTCGGCGATGGGACAGAAGTGTTGGTTTCCTCCACCTTTTCAGAGATCATGGCGGGTGCTTGACTTGTAGCCTGACTTGTGGTTTCCTCACTTGCTATTTCCATCACAGTGTCTGTTGTCGTCGCACTTGTTGAATTGGCTTCGATTTTCGTATCATTCTGTGGAACAACAGGAGGCATAGTGTTAGGAGAAGCTGTCGTTTCTGAAGTAGGTACAGTAGATACAGGTGCTTCCTGACTAGGACTATGGTCATCACTCCCGTTTACAGGCGTAGACGAATCGATTGCCGATGAATTAGACTCGGTCACCACAGCATTCTGACCCGACAAACCATCGTCGGATGTATCCATCATCTGTACAGTTGTAGAAGGGATCTCATGTTCCTGAACTTGTAACGGTGCTTGAGGGGGTAGATTTTCTGAAGTCTGCCCTGTTTTTGCCTGATCCAGGACGTTAACATCTACACTACCATCGGGATTCTCGGAACTGTGATTATGCGGGTCCGGCACATGGGGTTTCGGATCTTGGGCATCCGACATGATAACATCATTGTCGGCTCCACTTGTGGATGCCATACCGGTGGTGTCTGGGACACTCGCGACAGCAGATGTTGAATCATTTCCTCCTCCGCCTTCCGATATACCTCCGGAACCATCCAATCCTGTTGCTCCATCTTGAACACCATTGTTGATGGGACCTCCTTGGGAAGGGAGCTTGTTACTGAGAGACGGAGGCAACATCTCGGCTTGCTCTTGAAATTTCTATCGATTCTGTCTTCTATAAAAGTGAAATATGTAAGGATCCATGAAACATTAGAAAGAGACATGTATCAAGGTAAAGAAGAAATCATGAGAGCGGGTTCTGGTGTAACCTATGTGTTTGGCATCAAACAAAGAAATAGCAAGGAGGTAGTATGATCAACTGATTTCACGCGAAACTCCTGGTCTTTATTTTTTTGTTCAACGACAAGGCACGACGGAAGGGCGAAGCGCACCGGAGAGGAAAATTGAAAAATGGAATGACACACGCCGGGCCAAATGACATGGCCAAGGTGATTTCATTGGTTGATTCAGTCACGAACAGGGCAATCAACTCGTTGAACAAATGAAAAAATTACCAGGGTAGTAAAGTACACTAGAGCTCTGCTAAAACGACATCTCGTGTTGCCGTTGTGTCTGGGCAAACCAAGAAGATGTTTGCAACGTCGGTAAAGAAGAAATAAATCCACATGATGGCTTCATATCACTATAGTGGACCCCTCATGAAAATTAGCCCTCGTTGCGGTTTGATGGGATCGAGAAACACTCGATGCATCACGATGTCTGCGAACGAACGATATGGCGCAACCACCGAGATCGGGACGAAGTAAACGCTGGAATAATTCTTACCTGTCTGTATCTCTTGAGGAAGTCACGTATGTGGTAATAGATGTGTGCTGGTGTCAAAAGAACGGAAGGGTCTCCTCTTCGGTTAATGTAGCCTTCGGAGGGATCTTGTAAGACAATGGGCATGCATTAATACCGATGCGTTTTGAATGGAAGATGGCGGGTTGAGGCACAAGAACTTTTAATGGGGCGCAGCGCGAAAAACTATTCAAGTACTAAATGGACCCGGGTCCATTTCTCACGCACGTATTGATGATTATTTTTTGACTCATCCTCTCTGTTTTCCCTTAACCTCGTTTCCCCTTTTTGGTTCGGGGAATTTTTTCTTTTTTGTGAGAAAGAACATTGGCACCAAAGCTACCGTCAGAAGGTATGATCATATGGTGTCATATGGTGACTACAAGGAGACAGCAAGAGCCATAATATTACTCGCTAAGACACAACATCTCCACAATACACTTCACACTCTATCTTATCAAGAAAGTTTCTGAAGTTTTCCAAAATGATTGTCACAGCAGCAGAAGAAGAAAACAATACGGAAGTTCGGAGAGAAGACCAAAATAATATTAACAAATTTGCCCGTCTCAACGCGAGGCTCCATGAACTTCGCGATGAACGAAAAGTCATCAAGGTGGGTCAA
>Ga0115013_10002215_pt1 | contig 10888 bp, 12 predicted proteins | sample SouAtlMetagenome_2_FD_88686 | JGI IMG/M metagenome (GOLD analysis project Ga0115013, IMG submission 88686) | Marine eukaryotic phytoplankton communities from Atlantic Ocean - South Atlantic ANT15 Metagenome | ecosystem: Environmental > Aquatic > Marine > Oceanic | place: South Atlantic Ocean...
CTTATGGATCATGGGCTTTCTAAACAAAAAGCAAACAAAGATATCGATGAATCGATACAAAATATAGTTTGGTTTGCTGGCTTAGCTGATAAATGGGAACAATTAGCAGGTAATCTAAATCCTGTTTCAGAAGAATACTTTAATATTTCACATCAAAACCCTATAGGTGTTGTCTTTTCATTAAGTGGTTCAAGTGTATCTTTAAATGAGTTACTAATGAGTATTCTTCCATCGTTAACAGTTGGTTGCTCAGTAATATCTTATTCTGAGGAAAATAGTGTTGTGGCACTTAAATTTGCAGAGGATATAAATAATTCTGACTTTCCATCTGGATCATTGAATATACTTTCAGGAAAATTTGAAAGCATTCTTGATGACGTTAGCAAACATGTTGAAATAAATTTAGTTGCACTCCATAAAGAACTGGATAATGACGGATTAAAATCTATAGAGGAAAATGCTTCTGAGTCTGTTAAAAGAGTATTTTCTCAGCCATCTACAGAAGGTTTATCATCTATTCTTCCTTACCTTGAAACTAAAACAGTCTGGCATCCAAAAGGCACATAAACTGTCCTGACTTCAAATTAATATTTCATTATTACTAAATTAACTATGTTCAAGCTGTCTCACTTGCAAAACATCTTATTCATATAAGTTGCTATTATTGCATGGTGGTTGAAGATAATCTCGAAAATATGTTACAAAACAAAGGAATACCAGTTCCAAATGTATGGGTTGAGCTTGAAGGTGAGTTTTTAGATTTTGATAAAGATCATGAAACATTGAAGTGCAAGTTCCCTGTTCGTGAAAGATATTTCAATCCTCTCCCAACAACACTTGGAGGAATTATTGATTCTTGGATAGATATTACTATGGGCCCCCTAACTGTTTTACTAGGTCAAAGTGCAGTCAGTAAGAATTTTTCAATAAAATATTTAAAACCGGTTGGGCCATCTATTGAATATGTCACAGCTACTGCATGGAGAGAAAGCATTGATGGTCGAAACAGTCTGTACAAAGGTGAACTTCATTTAGATAATGGCACGTTAGCTGCTGTTGCTGAATCAGAATTTGTTGAAATAAAAAAATCTTAGGTTCTCGAATATAGAAATGCTGAACACATTATTACACCAATTCCTACAAACTGAATTGAATTAGTTATCTCGTTTAAAAATTGATAACCAAAAAAAATAGAAAATATAGGAATCATATACACAACAAATGAGCTAGATATTCTGCCAACACTTTCTAATAATTTGTAATATGTTAAAAATGCGATCCCAGTACCTCCGATACCCAATATAAGCATTGGAATAAGTGAAACTTCGACAGTTGGTAGATTAAATGATGCAGAAGGTCCAAACGTTATAAGCGAGATAAGAAATGCGTATCTTATTACCATTTTTATAACAATTAATGAATCATATTTTTGAATTAATGGCTCTACCATATTTACAGCGATTCCATATGATATTGAGGCAATCAAGGCATAAAGAAAACCAATTTCAAAAGAAACATCATTAATTCCTTCACTTAAAGAAATGAGCCCCACCCCAATAAACCCAGTGAAAATATACAAAACTTGAATATTTGTAACTTTTAATTTATAAAACACAACAGCAATAAATGCAACAAAAATTGGAGTTGATCCATTTATCAATCCAGCTAATGAGGATGTTATTGTTTGTTCAGCAATGCCAAACATATAAAACGGAAGAGCCATCCAAAAAAATGAAATTATTAAAATCTTTAAATGATCAGTTTTGACAATATTTTCTTTAGCCCTAACAAAGATATTAATAAATAAACCACCTATTAAAATTCTGTAGATAGCTATATCTGATGGGTTAAGTTCTTCTAATGAATACTTGATCATCAAAAAAGATGATCCCCAAATTAAAGACGTTACAAAAGCTAGTAAAAAATTTTTAAAATTCACAGGCTTTGTAGCTTAACATAGATTCCGTTTTAAAAACAATAGAGTCACCATCCAACAGGGTAGAAGGATTAGTGTAGTGGTTCAAACTGACACAAAGATGACTCTAGAATTAGTATATTAATAATTAAATTTATTGGTCAGTTAATAGTATTGTTTTTTTCCTTAGGCTAATTAATTTATTTACAGGTAAATCGTCTTCATTACCTATTTTTTGGATTATTTCCTTTTTATTTTCTCCTGTAACAAATAAATACAAAGATTCAACATCAGCTAAAAGTAGATAGGTTGAAGTTATTCTCCACTTGGTAAGAATACTCACTTCATTTTCAACAAAACCTTTTTTTTACTTTCGAGTGCACTAGTATTTGGAAATAATGATGCAATATGGCCATCATCACCTACGCCTAAAATAGCGATGTCGAATTTATTTATTTTTTCGAGCACTTTTGTTGTATAATTTTCTGCTGAAAGGCGTGGATCTTCATTATAAATATATTCGATAACGTCTAATTTTGAATCATTAAATATTGAGTTAATCATATTTTGATTTGAGATATTTTCACTTGTTTCAATGTGTCTTTCATCAACTGTCCAAAGGGAAATATTGTCATATTTATAAAATTTTTTAGCAAATAATTCGTAAAATAGTTGGGGTGTACTGCCGCCAGATAGTCCAATACTGGTTTTCTCTGATTCGTTTATTTGCTGACTAATTAGTTCAAGAAGTAATTTAGAGCATTCTTCATGTGTTTTTTCTTTAATGATTTCTAATGAGTTTATCATTGCTTTTCTTACATTTATTTTTTAAGTAGTATCAATGTTAGTGGAAAAAAGCATACAAATAATTGGCAGTAAAAAATTAAACGGAACTATTGAAGTTTCTGGTGCAAAGAATGCTGTATTGAAACAAATGATACTGCCTATTTTATCTGAGGGAAAATACAAGATTGAAAATGTTCCAGACATTGCTGATGTTTACTACATGCAAGAAGTATTAGATGTTTTAGGGATAGCTTCGAAGTTAACTGATAAATCTTTAGTAATAGATTCTCCATCAAATATTTCTGTAGAAGCACCGTATGAAGTAGTTCAAAAAATGAGGGCTTCGATTATTGTATTAGGACCTTTATTGGCTAGAAAAGGAGAAGCAAAAATTGCCTTTCCTGGAGGTGATCAGCTTGGACCAAGGCCTGTAAAAATGCATATTGAGGCACTTGAAAAAATGGGTGCTCATTTTGATTTAGATCACGGCGTTCTTATCGGAAAAACTGATGGCTTAAAAGGCGTAGAAATTAATTTACCTTATGCATCTGTAGGAGCAACGGAGAATACATTATTAGCCGCTGTTCTCGCTGATGGCACAACAACTATTGAAAATGCTGCTCGCGAACCAGAGGTTGTAGATTTAGTAAAAATGTTAAAAAATATGGGTGCTCAAATTGAAGGTGAAGGGACCAGTGAAATTGTTATTCATGGCGTGGATACACTTAAAAGTACTAATCACAAAGTAATTGGCGACAGAGTTGTTGCAGGTACTTACTTAGCAGCTTTCTTAGCAACAGGTGGTGCTGGAGTAATCAAGGGAGTAGATCATAATTGTCTTCCAATGGAAATAAAAAAATTCCAAGAAATGGGTGCAGTATTAAATATCAGTGATGACTCTATAGAGATAGAAAGTCCTCAAGAAATTTCTTCAATCGAAATTTCAACTTTACCTTTCCCTGGGATAGCTACTGATTTACAACCAATTTTTGGAGCTTGTTTATTAAAATCTAATGGAACTTCAATTATTACTGAAAATGTTTACGACCAGAGATTTCAGTGGATCCCTGAAGTGCAAAGAATGGGTGCAGACATCCAAACGGGATGGCAACATGCAATGATAAAAGGTGTCAAAGAATTATCAGGAGCACCTGTACATTCAACTGACATTAGAACCGGTGCAAGTTTAATAATTGCTGCGCTACAAGCTGAGGGAGAGTCTTTAATTACCGGCATAGATCATATAGAGAGAGGGTATGAAAATATTGTTGATTTACTGAGTTCGGTTGGTAGCGAAATACAATATAATTAGAACATGGCTAATTTAAATTTTCCAGAAGTAAAAGATCGAGATCCTAACGCAAAGGTTGATTTAGAGATTTTAAATGACACCATAGAATATATACGTCCTGCAGTACAAGCAGATGGTGGAGATATTAAATTGGCTTCTGTTGAAGATGGTGTTGTAAATATAGAAATGCTTGGTGCCTGTCAGGGTTGTCCAATGTCTATCGCAACATTAAAAAGCGGCATAGAAAGAATTCTTAAAGATAAAGTCCCTGGAGTTACTGAAGTAATAGCTACTTAGGCTATTGAGATTCTCTTGTTGAATAAAAGTTAATACCTCTTAAGACTCCACGATCAACTAATGGCTCTATTACATATCTAATATTATTAATACTTACCCCACCGCCAATTTGATTTGGATTATCTACTTCGTCATAAAGTCCTACTTTTGAAAGAACAGACTCCCTTCCATCTTTATCGAGTGTGCTATCTGACATTGCGATAATAATTAAAAAGAATAAACGTGTTCTTTGAGAAGTTACCTCATCGTCTGCTACCGGGGAAAAGAACTCTATTCCTTCTACAGTATCATTAGCTATGAGAATATTTAATACAAACGTAGATTGAATATTCTCATTAAGACCAAATTGATAAAATAATATGTTTTGGTCAGTTGAAGTCCACTGAACATTATCTGGGTTTATTGAAAAAAATAAAAGAGTTTCTTCATCTTCTGAAATTTCGTCAACAAGCTTATTCCAGTTAGCAACAAATTCAGTAGGATTTTTTCCTAATCCTTGTTCAAAAACTATTTCTTGACCAGTTGAAGGTTCAGATTCTTCTTCATTAGAGCCTGTACTAGTTGAGCAGCTTGAAATTAATAAGAGAACTAAAAAGTAACATAATTTTTTCATTGTTCGATAATCTTTTTTAAATTATTGAGATTTTTTTTCCAAATGGCTTTTAAAACTATACCACCAAATAATTCGGCAATTGGACCACCAAGATATAGTGGCGCTTTTAAAGTTTCAATCCAATCAAACCTAGTTGAATTCTCAGTATTTTTACTTAAATAGAATGCACCTTCTCCAGTCACTATACCTTCATGTACTACCCCAATGCTTTTCATTTCATCCCATGAAGTTACGGTTATAATATCATTCAAAGATAAAGGCCCGACTTTTGTCAAAACTTTCATTTTTGTGTCCATTCCAAACTTATTTTCAGAAATAAAGTCTATTTTTGCTGCATCTTGCATCCAGTTAACATGATTTTCCATTACTTTGACTTCATCCCACACTTCACTTAATGGTCTATCAATAATTGTTGATACTTTAATTCTTTTACTCATTGCTTGTTAAACAATATTAGTTCATAAGTAAAATAAATATATATGAATAAAAATGATTATATGTATTTAGACCATGCAGCAACTACACCATTGCGCGAAGTTGCTTTTGAAGCATACAAAAAAACTGAGATGGATGCATATGCTAACTCTTCAGGAGGACACGCGTTGTCGAGAAAAGCAAAAAACATTTTAGAGGAGTCGAGAGAATTTATTTCTAGTTGCTTTGGAGCTGCTCCAAATGAAATAACTTTTACAAGTGGTGGTACAGAAGCAGATAATTGGATTATCAAGACACCATTTGTTGATCAGGAAAAAAAATCTGAACTTATAACCACGCAGATTGAGCATGAAGCCGTTCTTGCATCTGCAGAAGATGTGGATAAGAAAGGATATAAAGTTAATTTTATTTCATGTGATGGAGACGGTATAACCAATTTAGATGAATTCAAACAATCCATAAATCCTAATACTTTGATTGCTTCAGTTATGTATGCCAATAATGAAACTGGTGTTATACAACCAATTAAAGAAATGTCACAATCAGTTAAAGAGATAAACCCAAAAACATTATTTCATTCAGACGTTGTACAGGCTGTTGCAACAAAAAAGATAGACTTTCATAGTTTAGGAATTGATAGCGCAGCTATTTCAGGTCATAAAATAGGTGGACCAAAAGGCATCGGCGTAATGTTCTTAAAGACTGGCTACAAAATCCCAAGTCTTTTACACGGCGGTAAGCAAGAGCTTGAAAGAAGAGCTGGCACAGTAAATGTTTCGGGTGTTGCTGGATTAGCTGCTGCATTAAAAGAGCAACAACAAAATTTAGAAAATGAGACTAAATTAATCGAAAATGAAAGAAAAATTTTTGAATCAAAAATTAAAGAAGAGTTTGATGTAAAAATTATTGGAGAAAATGTAAATAGATTATGTCACATTTCAAATATACAATTTAATAATATTAATTCTGAAACATTAATGGTGGCTTTAGATTTAAATGGTATGGGTGTTTCGAGAGGTTCAGCTTGTGCAAGCGGTGCACAGAAACCCTCGCATGTCTTAAAAGCAATGAATATAGAAGATGAAGTTATTAATAATCATTTGAGATTTAGTTTTGGATGGAATATTGAAACAGGAGATGGCACAAAATCTGCTGAAATTGTGACAAATACTATTAAGGAAATAATTTGAGAATATTAGTTGCTATGAGTGGAGGAGTAGACTCCTCAGTTGTTGCAGGCCTGTTAAAGTCTCAAGGACATGATGTAATCGGCGTAACTATGAAGCTTTGGGAAGGCCCCAATGGAGAAATGCCAGAAACAGGATGCTGTACGTCAGCTGATTCTGAAGACGCAAGAAAGGTTGCTGCTAAATTGGACATTCCTTATTATGTACTTGATTACACTGCATCTTTTTCAGAGAATGTTATAGATAATTTTGTTGACATGTATTCACAAGGACTCACTCCAAATCCTTGTGTTGAATGTAATAGGTCAGTTAAGTTTGATCATTTTATAGATCAGGCAAATAAACTTAATTGTGAAAAAGTCGCTACTGGTCATTATGCAAAAATTGTAAATAATAATAATACTTTTGAACTTCATAAAGCAGACTATTTAGACAAAGATCAATCTTATGTTTTACACATGTTGGATTCTAAAAAGTTAGAAAAAATAGAATTTCCATTAGGTACAATTTCAAAACCAGAAGTTAGACAGATTGCGGCAACGCTTGGACTAAAAACTGCATTTAAAAAAGATAGTCAAGACATATGTTTTGTTGGAAAAAAAGATTATCGAAATTTTGTTAGTAAAAGAATAGATGTTTCTTCAAAAGGACTAATAGTTGACAAGTATGAAAACGAAATGGGAACTCATGGTGGTATACACGCGTATACGATTGGCCAAAGAAAAGGTGTACCAGGAGGACAGGGTGAAGCAAAATATGTTACAAAAATTGATGTTGAAAATAATAAGATATATATAGGAAGTAAAGATGAGCTAACGACTAAAAAATTTCTCATAGATGAAGTATCTTTTGTTAACAGCATTGAATATGAGAATTTATCTATACAAACAAGATACAACTCAGACGATGTTCCATGTAATATTGAAAAAGTTGATGAATCTACCTATCAAATAGAATTAAAAAACCCTACATTAGGAGTTGCTCCCGGACAGTTTGGAGTAATCTATCAAGACACAAAATTAGTTGGAGGGGGAAGGATTACGTCAAAAGTCTTAGAAGAAGCCTATGAATAAAAAGCATGTTGATAACCTTATAGAGAAGCTAACAGCTGCAGAACATGCGTATTATGTTTTGAACAAACCAATCATGTCAGATGGTGAATATGATAAATTATTTAACGAACTTAAAGAAATTGAATCAAATAATACAAACTTAGTCTTTACTTACTCACCAACCCAGAGAGTAACTGGTACTCCTGAAAATGTATTTGAACAAGTTACACATAAGCAAAGAATGTACAGTTTAGACAATTCAGAAAATGTCGAGGATATAGAAAAGTGGATCGAGAAAATTCAAAAGTTAACAGATAATAAGATATTCCCTTTGACAGTAGAGCCAAAAATTGATGGACTTGCAATTTCATTAATTTATAGGGACGGTTTATTAGTTAAAGGGCTTACACGTGGTGATGGGTTTATAGGTGAGGACGTCACGCATAATATAAAGACGATTAGAAATATCCCACTCAAATTGAAAAACTCTATGAAAGGAGAAATTGAGGTAAGGGGAGAAGTATTCATGCCAACAGATAGTTTTGAAAAATTAAATAAGCAAAAAATTAAAGATCAAAAAAAGTTAGATTCTTTAGCTCAACTTGATAAAAAAGAAATGACACCAGAACAGTTAAAAGAGCTTAAAGATTTAAGAAATGAAGGAACATCTGAATTTATAAATGCAAGAAATGCTGCGGCTGGTTCATTAAGACAAAAGGATTCAAACATTACGGCAAATAGAGACTTGAGACTCTTAGCTTATCAATTAATTGAACACGAAGATCAAACTTTAAATAACTATCACGATCAGATAAAAACTTTAGAAGAGTTGGGCTTTAGTACGAATAATATCTCTTTAACTACTGATATTAATGCTGTTTCTATAGTTCTCAAAGATATTGAAGAAGGTAGAAATAAATATACTTATCAAATTGATGGTGCAGTTTTAAAAGTTAATTCTTTAAATACTCAGGACGAGCTAGGTTTCACTTCTAAATCACCTAGATGGGCAATTGCTTTTAAATTTTCAGCAGAAGAACAAACTACCCAGCTTCTGGATATAAAGCTACAGGTCGGAAGAACTGGTGCAATTACCCCTGTTGCAGTTTTAAAGCCTGTTAATGTTGGCGGAGCTTTAGTCTCTTTCGCAACATTGCATAATCCAGACGAAGTCAAAAGAAAAGATCTGAGAATAAATGATTATGTAATTGTAAGACGCGCAGGAGATGTTATACCAGAAGTAGTTTCCTCTATTCCGGAAAGAAGGAATAGTACATCGTCAATTTGGACAATCCAAAAAAATTGCTTATGTGGAGAACACTTAATTGAATTTATTAATGACGAAAAAGTACCTAGATGTGCTGGTAAAGAAAAATGCAAAATTGCAAATAAGGAGTCAATTATATTTTATGGTTCCAAATCTGGCCTTGATATAGATGGCTTAGGAAGAGAGACAGTTGAGACTTTATTGAGTGAAAATTTTATAAGCAGTTTTGAAGATTTGTATACATTAACTTATGAACAACTCATAAATCTTCCTCAGTGGAAAGAAAAGAAAACTATAAACTTATTAGACGCAATCAAATCTTCAATTGAATCAGAACCTTCCAAATTAATGTCAGCATTAGGAATTAGATTTGTAGGAAAACAAACTTCTAAGTTGTTAGTAAATTCTTTTGGCTCAATTGAAAAAGTATTTAATGCTTCGCCATCAGACTTACAAAATATTCACGGTATTTCAGACAGTGTTATCAACTCTATTTCTGAATGGTTCTCTGAAAATACAAACCGAGATTTAATTAACAATTTACGTAAGATTGGATTCAAAATAGATACACAAATTAAAACTTCAAAAGGTGAATTAAATGGGAAAACTTTTGTTCTTACAGGCACCTTAAGCAAATACACAAGACAGCAGGCCACTCAATTAATTGAAGATTTGGGAGGTATTGTTACATCATCAGTTTCAAAAAATACTAATTTTTTAGTTTATGGAGAAAAAGCTGGTTCAAAGCTTGATAAAGCGAAAAAACTTAATATAAGTGCTTTAACTGAAGAAGAATTCGCAGCACTAATTAGTAAGTAGTAAATTCCCACTCATATTCACCAAAGTCAGGTAGACCAGTGAATGTATCCCAGCTAATTTTTACAAAATGCTTACCTGGATTCCAAGTTTCAAAAGTTTTATTTGGTCCTGGTCTCCAAATATATACTCCAGTTGCCTCTACGTACTGTATTTCTGATTGAGGAATTATGTAGTTATCAACAATCAAAGTTAATTCATAACCTACAGGTAGATCTATTTCTAAAGAAGCCTGCTGAGGAACCTGATCGTAAGGTAGGGGGTAGATGTTTTCAAGTGAATTTGGCAAGACCAACTCTTCGTTGTTATTTTGAGAAAATGTCACTCCCCAAGTAATCACTAAAATTAATAAGCCAGTTAATAAAAGAATAATAAATCTGTAAGTCTGTTTAGTCATACATTAAAATAATATCTAAGAATTAAAAAGAGACCAAAGTAAAAATGAAAAATTTACAAGAAAAAATTCAGAATATTGACTCTAGCAATATTACTGAGGATGATATATCAGCTATTGAATCAACAATTCAGGAGCTTGATAATGGAAGCATTAGAGTTGCAGACTATCAAGATGGAGAATGGGCCATCAATGAATGGGTAAGAGATGCAATTTTACTATTCTTTTCGGTAAGAAATTTAAAAGAAATTAGTGCAAACGATTTAATTTATTATGACAAGCTTGAACCAAAAAAGAACTACAAAGAGCTTGGTATTAGAGTTGTACCTCCTGGAGTTGTAAGATACGGAGCTTTTTGTGAACCAGGTGTGGTTGTTATGCCAGGCTTTGTAAATATTGGAGCATACGTTGGTTCAGGAACAATGGTTGACACATGGGCTACTGTTGGATCTTGTGCTCAAATTGGAAAAAATGTCCATCTTTCTGGCGGAGTTGGTATTGGCGGAGTTCTAGAACCTGCTGGAGCTATGCCGGTGGTTGTTGAAGACGGAGCATTTATTGGCTCACGATCAATAATTGTAGAAGGTGTCAGGATAAAAAAAGGAGCAGTAATAGGCGCAAATGTTACGCTTACCTCTTCTACACCAATAATCGATGTAACTGGGAAAGAACCTGTTGAGGTGAAGGGTGTGGTGGAAGAAAATTCTGTTGTTATTCCTGGAACAAGACCAAAAGAGTTCCCTAGTGGAGTATTTAATACACCTTGTGCGTTGGTTATTGGAAAAAGAAAAGAATCCACTGATGAAAAAACTTCACTGAATGATGCCTTAAGAAC
>Ga0115013_10002217_pt1 | contig 10883 bp, 2 predicted proteins | sample SouAtlMetagenome_2_FD_88686 | JGI IMG/M metagenome (GOLD analysis project Ga0115013, IMG submission 88686) | Marine eukaryotic phytoplankton communities from Atlantic Ocean - South Atlantic ANT15 Metagenome | ecosystem: Environmental > Aquatic > Marine > Oceanic | place: South Atlantic Ocean...
GACAGTTGCCCTGAAGCCTTCTTCTGTGGACGGGACTGCAAGGATTTCAAATCCGTTATCGGACCTGTGTGTGATCGGCTCAGTCAGCGTCAGGAAATGGCGTCTCGCTTCTTGCTCCACAGCGCCCACCTGTTCGATGTGCGCCACAAAAGGCCAGCTGCTTCCGTCTAGGATGGGCACTTCCGGTCCCTCCATTTCAATGTGTGCGTTGTCAATTCCACACCCATAAAGGGCTGCGAGCAGGTGTTCGGTGGTGTACACCCTTGCGTTTCCCTTTTCCAACGTCGTGCCTCTCCGGGTTTCCACGACCAGGTCACAATCGGCAGGAATACAGGGTTGCCCTTCCAAGTCCATGCGTTGAAAAACGTACCCATGGTTGGGGTCTGCCGGTCTCACCGTCAGGGTGGTCTTTTCTCCCGTGTGCAGGCCGATGCCTTCTAGAGCAAAGCTGTTGCCCAAGGTGTGCTGTTGGTCACTGTTTGCGGCAGCATGGACATGGCTGCCTGAGTTGGGGGATTCGGACATGGATCAGTCTTGCTTGGTTTCGAAATTGCGAATGATGTTGCGCAGAGCCAGCTGTGTTCGCTGGTGTTCTTTAATGGGGCGAGCGGGGTTGCCTTGCAATGTTTGGTTGGGTTTGATGACACTCGCTGTGATGCCGCTCTTGGCTGCAATTTTGCTTCCGTCTGCGATGTGGATGTGACCATTGATGCCCACCTGACCTCCAATCATGCAGCGCTCGCCGATGGTGGTTGACCCGGCGATTCCGGTTTGAGCGGCAATCACAGTGTGGTCCCCGATTCGCACATTGTGCGCAACCTGGATGAGGTTGTCAAGTTTGACCCCCCTGCCGAGCACAGTGGACCCCAGCGTGGCCCGGTCAATGGTGGTGCCGGCCCCTACTTCACAATCATCCCCGAGAATCACATTTCCCAACTGGGGAATCTTCTCGTAGCCACTGTCCGTGGGGGCAAAGCCGAAGCCATCGGCCCCCACAATGGCACCGGCTTGCAGGATGCAACCATTGCCCAAGATGCAGTCGCGGCCAATGATGCTGCGCGGACCGATTTGGCAACCTTCTCCCAATTTGGCCTGTTGGCCCACAATCACTCCAGCTTCGATGGTGCTGTTCTTGTCGATGACGGCACCCGATCCAATGTGACTCAGCGCCCCAATTTTGACGCCCGCTCCAATTTTCGCACCTCGATGTATGACGGCAGTTGGGTCCACCAACAGTTCAGGATCACGGTCACCGGAATTTTTGGAAAAGGCTTGCATCAGCTTGGCCATGGCCGCATAAGGGTCATCCACGCGAATGAGCGTGGTACCGGAATTAATCGGGGCGGAGAGTTTCAATGATTCCGAGACAAGTACCGCGGATGCTGTCGTCTTGTACAGTTGGGCTTCATAAGCCGGGTTGGCCAGAAAGGTCAACTCTCCGAGTCCAGCATCTTCTATACTGGCAAATCCCGTCAAGGCAACACCTGACGCTCCTTCAATGCGGCCATCCAACAAGGCTACGACGTCGTCGATGCTCACCTCCATAGGTCCAAATTAAGCAACGCCGCTCAGGCAGAGTTGGATGAAGGTGGCGTGTTGGCCAAACACGCGGTTGCAAACTCGTCCCATGTCACAGACTGGTCAACAAGAGGTGCGCCGTTTTCCGACAGAAGGACCATGTGAACAGCATCACCAGCGTTCTTCTTGTCCTTCAGCGCCCAGGTCCAGAGCTCACTGGGTTCAGGGGGCGTGACAGGACAGGGGAATTTTTGGTTCAATTCATCCCGCAGTGCCAGCAGGTTCATTGCCTCGGGAGACCCTTCTTTGAAACGGGCTGCGCTCAAGGTCAACTCCGCGCACAGTCCCCAAGCGACAGCTTCGCCGTGCAACAGGTTTAGTCCTTGCGCCATGGCCCATGACTCCAGGGCGTGCCCCATCGTGTGTCCGAAATTGAGCAATTGGCGTGTGCCCGTGATTTCAGTTGGGTCTTGGCAGACAATGTTTTCCTTGATTTCAATCGATTCCATGATGAGCGGCGCAAAGGCGTCGCTGTCCGCCGGGTTCTGATCCACATTCAACTGAGAAACCCGATGGGATGCGTCTTCTGGGGAATGGGCGATTAACAAGTGCTTGACATGCTCGGCTAGCCCCGACTTTAATTGTCGGGGAGGGAGGGTACAGAGGAATTGGGGGCAAAGGCTCACGCCGGAGGGCCTCGCAAAGGTGCCAATCCGATTCTTTGCTCCCTTCAGGTTGATGCCGGTTTTACCTCCCGAGGCTGCATCCACCATGGCGAGCAGCGTGGTGGGAACCAGCCAGAAATCGAGGCCGCGCAGATAAGTGCTCGCCACAAATCCTGTCAGGTCGGTCACAGTCCCCCCCCCCAAGCCAATCAGTGCACTGTCCCGGTCATATCCGGCTTCTTCAAGACTGTTCCATATCGCGTGAGCGTGCTCTATGCTCTTTACGGGCTCACCGTCTTGGGACAAACACAGAAAGTCTGTATGCGGTGGCAAAAGAGGAGAAATCAGCGGCAGGCAGTGTCGCTCAGTATTGGGGTCCATAACAACAGCGAGCCTGCGGGGTCGCGTGCGGTCAATCCAATCAAGCACGTGAAGCAGGCGTGGGTCAAGCTCAGTAGATGTCATTCTTGATAGGGGATGAAAACGAAACAAGCGGACTGCTAGCAGTCCGCTTGTCTGAAGTGGTACCACCTGGATTCGAACCAGGGACACATGGATTTTCAATCCATTGCTCTACCACCTGAGCTATGGTACCGTTTAAGGGGCGCAAAGGTATGCAAAGATACCACACGTAAGCAGGGTATTTGGGCCCGATATTATTTTGAATTATACGAGTCGATTCTGCGATGAAATATTTATCCGCGGTGAGATAAGGGACCTTTAAATTCGACGAAAACATAAAAAACATAGACTAATACGGTATCATGCGATAAAAATAGACGGTTTGAGTTTGTGATCGTCGATGATTTTAGTTAGCTCAATGCATAAATTCACATTATCCCTGAATTGGGATACAAAACCGCGTTAACCAAATCGCTTGACAATGATGTCCAAGTCCATCACTCTGGTCGCAGCCCTGATCTGTTGCATGACCACTATGTTCTCTCAACAGCAAGTCGCTGTTAATTCTGCTCCCGCCCCAGACGGCTACAGTCTCGAGGTTGAAGTCATTAACGAAAATGTCGGCCCAGTCATCGGTGCTACCGGACTGGCAGACCTCACGGGTTACTCTACGACCCGCATATACGTTGTGACCAACAACGCGACTGACTTTGTGTCGTCCGTTTCAGGGGATGCGACCAACCCGACCTATGTCGAAACTACCACGAGCTTTTGGCACGAGGTCGCACTTGGTGGAGGCACGCCAAATGGCATCTCTGGCTTTTTGCTGGGGACATTTGCATCACTTGGTTACGACAGTTGGGTGACCATTGGATTGGATCAGGCACCAAATGCTGCAGCAGGTGAGGCCAGTGTGAGCACGGTTCAGTCTGATGCCAACCCTTGGTTGACGCAATTTGACCCGCTGGGAGGCAACATCTCTATTGATGACGGCATTGGTGGTGCTTGGTATGCCCTGAACGGCGACGCCAACGGCATTGCTGGAGACGACCTCAAGGTCTTGGTTGGTCAGTTCACCACAAATGGTGATCTCAGCGGTCAGCTTTACGTTCAGGTCTTCATCGAAGGCGACGGCGGCAACGAGTTCCGTGACACCTTCTACTTCGGCGCTGGTGGCCCCGTATTCGGATGTACTGATTCTGAAGCCTGCAACTTCAATGCAGAAGCCACCGATTCAGATGACTCTTGCACATATCCCGCAGCCACGAACGTGGACTGCGATGGCAACTGCCTTGCGGATGCTGACAGCGATGGTGTTTGCGATGAAGATGAAGTTGACGGGTGTACTGACGCTTCAGCCTGTAACTACAATGATCTTGCTACAGATGACAATGGCTCTTGCTTGCAGGTGACAGACCCCTGTGACTCTTGTGATGGTCTCGGTGGAATTGCCGACGGTGACGCAGACGACAATGGCATTTGTGATGCTGATCAGATTGACGGTTGCACCGAGTCAGGCGCGTGCAACTTCAACGCAGCGGCCAACGCGGACGACGGAAGTTGTGAGTACACATCTTGTGCCGGTTGTACAGACCCAGGTGCTTGTAATACCACGGACGGTGCCACCATTGATGATGGATCGTGTACCTACCCTGCTGCAGCCAACCTGGACTGTGCGGGCAACTGCCTAAACGATGCAGACGGAGATGGCGTTTGCGACGAGGATGAAGTTGATGGTTGTACGGACGCGCAAGCGTGTAACTACAGTGCGGCGGCTACGGACGATGATGGGTCCTGCTCCTTCCCTGACGGATACCCCAACAACATTTTCGACTGCAACGGCAACTGTGTAAATGATACAGATGGTGACGGCACATGTGATGAAGACGAAGAGGACGGTTGTACCGACACTTCAGCGTGTAACTACATGCCAAATGCCACAGAAGATGATGGCTCTTGCCTTTACCTTGATGCTGTAGGCGATTGCGGAGGCGATTGTGACTCAGATACAGACGGAGACGGCGTTTGCGACAACCTTGAAGTTGTCGGTTGCCAAGAACAAGACGCCTGTAACTACAGCGCAGCTGCGACTGACGCGGGTGATTGCGACTATCCCCTAGACGTTTGTGGAGCGAGCAATGTTGATTGTGGTTGTAATTGCTTGAATGATGCTGACGGAGATGGCATCTGCGACGAGGACGAAAGTGCGGGTTGTACTGACCCTGTTGCCTGTAATACAGGCGTCTTTACCGACACTGACGACAGCCTTTGTGAGTATGCAGTGGATGTCAACAATGGAATCACCAACCTCGATTGCGATGGCAACTGTTACAATGACGCTGACGGTGATGGAGTTTGTGATGAGGACGAAATCGTGGGATGTCAGGATGACACGGCCTGTAATTTTGATGCATCTGCTACTGACGCAGGAGCGTGTACTTATGCCGATACCGGTTACGATTGTGACGGAAACTGCCTGGCTGACGCCGATGGCGACGGGGTTTGCGACCCATTCGAAATTGTCGGTTGCCAAGAAGAGGCCGCATGTAACTACGATGCATCAGCCACGGATGCTGGCGCATGTGATTACCCTGTTGACCTTTACGGTGTTGACTACGTAGACTGTGACAACGCTTGTTTGAATGACCTCGACGGCGACGGCACTTGTAACGAAGAAGAGGCCTTGACTTCAAACGGTGGCGCCATCGATGTAGCCTTGGCTGCAGGAGCGGCCATTGACAGCTCGGCTTCACTTTTGGGTTCGACGCTCGACGGTCCTTCCGCAGCCTTGTGCGGCTCTGTTTTCTTGCCCGTTAATGCAGCGTGGGATGCCGCGGGTTACAACCTGAATACCCTGCCATCCGAAGTGTTGGAAGAGTTGATGGAAGGACACTTCTTCCCAGGGCTTTGCGGCCCATTGGCTGATGGCGCAACCTATAATAACAATGCGGGTGAAGCGTTCACATACTCTGCTGCTGATGGCAGCCTGATGAACTCAGATGGTGATGCATTCATCATCATCGATGGAGGCTTCCTTTTTGCCAGCAACAGCTACCTATACTCCATTGGAAGTGTGATTCCTCTGGACAGTGCAGACCCTTGCTTGGGTTGTGCCAGCCTTGACATTGATGGTGATCTCGCGGATTATACTGTGGAGTGTGAGTCAGACTTGGAGGTTGCTACTGCTGCTGCTGCGACAGGTTTTGCTTGTAATGATTTGGAGCTCGATGAAGTGGTGACGGTTAAAGGCCTCTCCGACGGTCGGAATCAACTCTGCACGGGCGGTGGCACCACCCAGGGTTGGAACGCCATCACTGCCGGTGACGATCCGGATTTCAACAATGGTCCAGACGCCCTGCTCCAGTTCTATGATATGAATGGAGACATGAGTCAAGGCCATTACTTCTTGGAAGACGCCGCCAACGGTGGTGTGAGCATGATGCAGTTCGAAAATGGAACCGCCATCCTCGAAGGTGTGGTGATGGACAGTGAGAACAACGACCTCCGTTTGGAGATTCACCTTTTCTTCGAAGGACGCACTGCGGGTGCTGACTGGGCAGGTGGATTCAAGAATGACTACGGCTGTGCTGTGAACACCGACCTCTGGACGATGTATACCCTGAACAACGCCGCTTCTTATGCGGTGGGTGGACCAGGCGCATGGCAGTTCGGAACCTTGATTCATTTCAACCACCAGCCAGCCAGTGAGTATTTCGGCTTCCAATTGGGCAATGGTGCCAATAACCACAACTGTGACGAGAATGGATTCTCGGGATGGTTCAGCTGGAATGGAGCAATCGCCGGTGAGGATGCCATGGGCTTCGCAGGAGACGTGATTTCTACCCTTGAACCAAACTGTGACCTCGCGACAGATTGCCAGGAAGGTGAGTATGCGGAGTTCCACTACATCGCGTTTGACGATCAGTGCAACATCGCGACGGAAATCGTCCAAATGGTGACACGTGACGATACGCAAGCCCCGACATATGTGTCTGGAGGCGATGACGTCTTGTTGACCTGTGATGAGAGTGACCAATGGTTGGCAGACAATCCTGCTGATGCTGAGGTTGTGCTCTTCACTGACAATTGTGACGACAGTGAATACGGGTGTGCTGCAGGGTTTGATCCGAACACCTCAGGATTTGCCGATGGCAATACTGTATACGTTTGTGTTGAGCTCGTGGGTGAGACCACGGCTGAGTATACCGCAAGCAGCTGCCTTGTCTTGAACCGCACGTGGGTTGCAACGGATTGCTTTGCAAACCAGACCTATCACGTTCAGGCCATCACAATCGAAGACAACACGAGCCCTGAAGTCGCTGTCTCAGCTCCTGCTGACGTCACATTGAATGTGAATGGACTTTGCTACGTTGACCTCGACCCGAGCAACACCGGAGAGGGATCACCGAGCTATACGGACAACTGTGACCTTGCCGACACCGGCATGACGTTCAGTGATGAGGTCGTCGACAGTGTGAGCACGGGATGCTACAGCATCATCCGCACATGGACTGTCATGGCCACTGACAGCTGCGGCAATTCAAATGTCACAAGCGACGATCAGCGCATTGACATCCAAAACCAGATTGCCCCATCCTTCCTCGCTGAAGGCGTAGACACACTAGAGTGTGATCTGTGGGGCGCTTGTGACTATGACTATCTCCACAGTCTCGGCCTTGTGACGGTGACGGACAATTGTGAGATGAGCCATGTTGACGCTGAGTGCACGCCGCTCTCCGCAGGCTGTTGGGATGACTACATCATCGACTACACAGCTGTGGACATGTGCGGAAACACGAGCACATTCCAACAGATTGTGGTGGTGATCGACCGCACACCTGCCGAGTTTACTTTGGCGCCTGCCGATTACACCCTTGAGTGCAGCGACGCAAGTCTGACTGGTTCAGTAACGCATGAGTTAGGCAACGCCTACTCAGTGCCCGAGTTTACACCTGGTGATGGTATGCATGCTGAAGCCATGGACAACTGTGATGCTGAGGCGTTGGTTAGCTACAGTGACCTCATCCTTACCACGACGTGCCTCCAGGAGTACACAATCAAGCGTACCTACAGCACGATGGACTGCTCAGGCAACTATGCTGAGCACATTCAATACATCACCATTGAGGACACCACCGCTCCAGAATTCACAGCTTTCCCAGCTGATGAAACGGTCGAGTGTGATGCGGTTCCAGCCGTTGCTGATATGAGCACACTTGCTGCCTCAGACAACTGTGACCCTGCAGTGAACATTGCCTACCTCGGTGAAGTCCGTGCGGATGGTGCTTGTGAGGATACGTACACGTTGACCCGAACATGGTCTACTACGGACTGTGCTGGCAATACGCATGAACAGAGCCAAACCATCGAGGTGCAAGACACCACGGCTCCAACGCTTTCAATCGAGTGCCCAGCGGACCAGCTCTATGCCAACGTTTGTTTCGCCGACGGTGACTTGAGTCTTGCCACGAATGGTGAGCCCACTTGGGTAGTCAGTGACAACTGTGATGCTGAGGTCTCAGTTTCCTTCACCCATGTTGATGCGGCCGTTGCTGATTGCACCGATGGCGACAGCGCTGACGAAGGAAGCTATACGCTGACCCGCACCTTCACAGTCACTGCATTGGACAACTGCGGTAACACTACGGTGTTGAGCTGCGATCAGGTCCTCACCTTCACGGATGAGGAGGCCCCCATGTTCGACGGCAACCCTGATGAGCTCTACCCTGCGCCCATTACGTGTGGAGACATGCCCGATCCATTTGACACGAGCATCCTGCCATTGCATGCCAGTGACAACTGCGACAGCGAGTTGACCTATGAAATTTCTACGGCCTTCTTGACGTCTGGGTCTTGCCCCGGCACGTATGTCCGGATTTGGACCGCCTACGACGATTGCGGTAACCAAGCACAGAGTGCCATTCAGTATGTGGCCACTGTCGATACCCTTGCTCCAGAGTTTGACTTCTGCCCAGATGACATCACGGTGCACTTGGATGAAAACTGCAGCACTGACCTGAGCACAGACGTGACCGGAATGGCCACCGTGACGGACAACTGTGATTCTGATCCTGATGTCTGGCACGAGGATGTGAGCTTCATTGATTTGCCCTCTGCTTGTGATACCGATGGAGCCGACTATGTCTACGGTACGGATGACGCCGGACACAACGGTTCTTACCAGTTCACACGTGTCTTCTACGCCGAGGATGCCTGTGAGAATGAGAACTGGAAGTCCAACAGCTACTGTGAGCACACCATCACGGTTCTCGACCAAATCGCTCCATCGATGACGGTGGATTGGCCTGCAGACCGCATTGAGACGCTCAATGCAGCCTGCGAGACCAACACTGGACTCGATATGGTGACTGCTTCTGCAGCAGATAACTGCGACGGTGACGTGACCATCAGCATCTATCACAGTGACAGCGCTCCTGTCTATACCTGCGATGGGTCTGACGGCAATGCCGAGGGCAGCTACACATTCACCCGCACGTGGACAGCCATCGCCTGCGATGACAGTGGAAACGAGACAACCCAGACGCACGATCAGCAGTTCACTGTGAACGACGAGATCGACCCAACAGTTGACATTTCCTGTCCTGACACGTTCAGCACGACGCTGGATGCTGCCTGCACAACCGACATCTCTCCTGCTGCTGCAGGTCAGGCCACTGCGGTTGCTGATGACAACTGCGACAGTGACGTGAGCATCGCAATCACTTACGTGGATTCTGCTCCTGAGTATACTTGTGATGGTTCCGATGGCAACGCCGAGGGCAGCTACACCTTCACCCGTACTTGGACAGCGCTGGCCACCGATGACTGCGGCAACTCCAGCAGCGAGGACCACATCCAGACCATCACGGTGACGGATGAAATTGCACCTGAATTGAGTGCAGTGGCCCCAGCAGACCAGGTGGTGCAGTTGGATGACGCCTGTTCAGCTGACTTGAGCACGGACGCCTTGGGATACGCTTCCCACAGCACCAGTGACGGATGTGACTCTGACATCACGGTGGACACGGACTTCAGTGACAGCGCCCCGCAGTACACCTGCAGCGGTGACGACGACATTCTGGATGGAAGCTATGTCTTCACCCGGACGTTCAACTTCACTGCTGCAGACGATTGTGGAAACAGCACGTCGACGAGTGTTGATCAACTGATCACTGTCCAAGACAACGTGAATCCAAGCCAGACCATCGAGCAACTTGCCTCTGTGACATTGTACCTCGACGGTGATTGTGATACCGACCGCAGCGATTCTGCTACGGGTGTTCCAGCCATCACGACGGATGACAATTGTGACAGCGATGTTGCCAACGTCTTGACCTACAGTGATAGCCCGAATGTCCAGACTTGTGATGATGGTGACTCAGCCGCAGAAGGCAGCTACACCTTCACGCGAACTTGGACCAGCGTGGCCACAGACGACTGTGGAAACGACAACATGGTGACCATGAGTCAAGACATCACTGTTCTTGATGAAATGGCACCTCAGTTCACGGCCACCTGCGACATTGCCAACGGAGAGACTGTGGAATACGCTTGTGGCGATGACAATCAAAATGGCATCAACGACATCTTTGATTTCATCCAGATCCCGGCTGCTTGCGATGTCGACTACGCCGACAATTGCGACAGCGAGGTGACGCTTGACTTCTCATCTGAGGAGAGCGGCTACCTGCCAACAGCTGACATCTCCAACTACTGCATGCCATCTGATGTGGAGGCTGTGGCCAATGGAGAAACCTGTGATGACCGCGATCCAGAATCCATTCGCTTGTTCAACTTCCCGAACGGTGAGAGCTTCACACTCGTGGCCGGAGGCAGCAGCATTGTAGAAATCGCTCCAGACAGCACCATGCACATCATCCTCGACACCGAGGACGGAAACGGTGGTGGATTCATCTTCGAGGCCACTTACGATGGTGGTCACGATTGGAATGAGTGGCTCGGCCTGCCCGGCATGCAGAACTACAAGAAGGACTGTGCCGACATCTTCCCAGGAATTGAGATTTGGACCGAGTGGATTTACTACGTGATGGCCAACGGTACCATGACCGGTACGGGTGCGTTCGCAGGATCATCCTTCGAACTCAATCACCAGCCGTTGAACGCTTACTACGGTCTCCAGATCGGTGAGGGTGCCAACAACAAGAACGAGAACTACGGTGGTAGCGCTTGGTTCTTCTACAGCGGTGAGCTCGTGGTGGACGGCGAGAGCCAAGGAATGGTGTCCTCCAGTGGAGACATCTTCTTCGACCTCGACTGCTGCCTCGGATGGCAGATTGA
>Ga0115013_10002218_pt1 | contig 10880 bp, 7 predicted proteins | sample SouAtlMetagenome_2_FD_88686 | JGI IMG/M metagenome (GOLD analysis project Ga0115013, IMG submission 88686) | Marine eukaryotic phytoplankton communities from Atlantic Ocean - South Atlantic ANT15 Metagenome | ecosystem: Environmental > Aquatic > Marine > Oceanic | place: South Atlantic Ocean...
GCTCCTCAATCTTTTTTATGAGAGCTTTATACTTGGCAGTTTTAGAAAGGAAAACAAGATCATCCTGATCATCTCTGATCATTTTTTTATTTGTTGGTATTACAACAACATTAAGACCATAGATCTGATTAAATTCTAATGCCTCAGTATCAGCAGTACCGGTCATTCCAGATAAGGTATCAAAAAGCCTAAAGAAGTTCTGGAAAGTAGTAGATGCAAGAGTTTGCGATTCTCTCTGAATAGTTACATTTTCCTTACATTCAAGTGCTTGATGAACACCCTCAGATATTCTCCTGCCTGGCATACTTCTTCCCGTATGCTCATCAATCAAGACTACTTCACCATTTCTTACAAGATAGTGAACATCTCTGTTATATAAAAAATTTGCTCTTAATGTAGCTTGAACAAATCTCATTATCTTTATATTTGATACAGAATAGAGATTTCCAGAACTAGATAATATATCCATATCCTCTAAGAGAGACTCAACTAACATATAACCTTCATCGGTGAGATCGATATTTCTATTTTTTTCATCAATTATGTAATGGCCAATTTCGTTCTCCTCTAATGGCTCTTCTTCAGTCTCTTCTCTTAACTGCCTCTTTAGTTTGGGAACAATTGACTTAATATGTGAATAAATCTCTGAGCTTTCATTGCTCGGACCAGAGATAATAAGAGGTGTTCTTGCCTCATCAATCAAAATTGAATCAACTTCATCAACAATTGCAAAATCAAGCGAGCACTGAACTCTATCCTCTGCTCTGAGAGCCATATTATCTCTTAAATAATCAAATCCAAGTTCATTATTTGTGGCATATATGACATCGCAGCCATAGGCTGCTGCTTTCTCACTTAATTCTTGACCAGAATAAATAACACCTACAGAAAGACCTAAGAATTCATAAATAGGACGCATCCATTCTGCATCCCTTTTTGCAAGATAGTCATTTACAGTAACCAAGATAACTTTATTACCCATTGCAGAATTAAGGAAAGTTGGGAGCGTGGCGACAAGTGTCTTTCCTTCACCAGTCTTCATCTCAGCTATATTTCCCTCTGCAAGAGCAATTCCACCAAGCATTTGAGCATCGAAATGCCTGAGACCAATAGTTCTTTTGCCAGCTTCTCTTACAGCACCGAAAGCTTCAGGGAGTATCGAGTACAAGTCATTATTTTGGGAGAACTTTTTAGATAAATCTGATTTTAATGCACTAAAGAAGCTATCTTCTTTGGAGCTATAATCTTCATCTAAGCTGTTGATTGCATCAACAAACTTTTGCATTCTTTTGAGATTTCTATCGTTACTCGTCCCAAAGATTTTGCCAATAAAACCGAACATGTTTTTATTCTAGAGACCTTCGAAAGGCGGCCTTACATATGAAATTGGAGCCTCGTCAATATTATCAAACTCAATTATCTCAAAAGCATCATCTGTTTCGCTGATCTTTCTCAGTAAACTATTATTTAATGCATGACCTGACTTATATCCAACATACTGACCAATAAGGTTGTGACCCAGCAGATAAAGATCTCCAATTGCATCAAGAATCTTGTGCTTCACAAACTCATCATCAAAGCGAAGACCTTCTTCATTGATAATTTCTTCCTCTCCAATATTAATTGCATTTGCAACACTAGCGCCTAAAGCTAGATTATTTTTTTGTAACATCTCAACATCTTTATTAAAACCAAAAGTTCTTGCTCTACAAACCTCTCTTACAAAAGAGGTCGATGAAAAATCGATTGTTGATTCAGCAGGGAATCTTCTTTGTACTGGATGATTGAAATCAATTGAAAATGAAACCTTAAAGCCATCAAATGGTTTTATAAATGCGTATGCATCGTCTCGCTCAACTCTTACTTCTTTTAAAACTTTTATAAATTTCTTTTTTTCATCTTGGTCAGCAATACCTGCAGCTTGAAGAAGAAAAACAAAAGGTCCTGCGCTTCCATCCATGATAGGCATTTCAGGGCCATCAACTTCAATAAGACAATTATCTATGCCAAGTCCCGCAATTGCTGATAAGAGGTGCTCTATTGTTGATATTTTATGTTCGCCTGACCCTAGCGTAGTAGATAATGTTGTGAAACCAACTTCTCTAGCAGTAGCATGAATTTCAAGATGTGGTTCTAGATCAGTCCTTACGAACCTAATTCCAGTATTTGCATCAGCTGGATGGAGTTCAATATTAACTTGTTTTCCGGAATGAAGTCCTATTCCTGAAGCCTTTATGGAATTTCTAAGTGTCCTTTGTTTAAGCATTGATCAAGTCTAATCTAATATATATTTTCTAGCCATTAATTTTTTTTATTTCACTTAAGGCTATTCCTGCTGCAACAGCAACATTTAAGCTGTTTATTTTATCATTTCTAACTAAATTTACTTTATGATCACAATTTGAGAGCGTTTTTTCTCTTATGCCTTTTTCTTCAGATCCCAATACAAGCGCTGTTCCAGATAAACTAAGTTGATCAATTGTTTGATCAGAATGTTCACTTAAGCCAATTACTTCGATCCCGAAATCTTGAAGCGCCTTAACACAGTTTATTAGATTTGAAACCATATAAATCTTTAGTAAATCTGAACCACCGCTAGATGTCCTATGAACAACTTCTGTTAAGGGAGAACAATGATTTTTGTTAACAATAATTCCGTCTACCCCATAAATTGCAGAAGACCTCATGATTGCACCCATATTTCTTGGATCAATTACATTATCTAATACCACAAATGTTGGGACGCAATTAGAGAGGTTTTCTAAATAATTTTTTAGATCTTTTAGATCACCAATATCCATTGAAGATACAATCGCTTGTGGATTTTTTTTAATTTTCTTTGATCTTTCTACTGCAACATCATTATCAGAGCAAGCTTGAAGTAAATTAAGCATTCTTGCATCTTCTCTTGCCTCAGGGACAATAACTTTTTTAACAACTTCTGGCTTATTTTTTAGAAGAATTTCGATTGAATGAAAGCCTTCTCTTATTTTGCTGTCAGTTTTCATTATTTATTTTTAGATAATATTATTTTTCTTTCTTCTGGAAGAACTGCATCAATCCTTACATTGAATTGATCTCCTATCTTGAATGTTTTACCAGATCTTTTACCTTTCAGTATATTATTTCTCTCACTATATACATAATGATCATCTTTAAGGTCTGATACGTGTATTAATCCTGATACAAAGAAACCTTCTAATTCACAAAACACTCCAAAATGAGTTACGCCAACTACTCTTGCTGGCATGACATTTCCAACTTTATCTTTTAAGAAAAAACAAATTAATTGCTGAGTTACTTGCCTGGATGATTTTTCAGCTCTTTTTTCTAAATCAGATAAGTTTCCGCATTCTTCCTCGAAAACTTCTTCATCAAAATGAACTTTTTCTTTCTTTAAGATTGATTTTATGAGTCTGTGAATTATTAGATCTGGATATCTTCTTATCGGGGATGTGAAATGAGAATATTCCTCAAGCTGAAGGCCAAAGTGCCCAGATTTTTTTGAAGAATAAATTGCTCTTGGAAGACCTTGCAAAATAAGACTTTGAAGAGAATTTGCATTTTCACTTCTTTTTGCAATCTCAATACATCGTTGTAGCAAAATTATTGGGTCATCAGATCTCTTCAATCCAAAGCTTTGAAACTTTTCAAATAGTGCCAATAACTTATCTGCATCTGGCTTATCATGAAATCTATTTATTGATATCTCTAATGAATTTTTTACGAACATGATCGCGCATATATTTGCGGCTATCATGGCTTCTTCAATCATCTGATGGGCAAACATTCTCCTAGAAAGGTTTATTGCCTCAACTTCTCCTATATTATTTATTTTCAATATTGGTTCACTTGATTCAATTTCTAAAGCATTCCTTTTTGCGCGTTTATCAAGAAGGGTGATTGTTAACTCTTTAAGAGCATTGATAGAATCATTAGCACTTGTTGAACCAATCTTCTTCTTTCGCAGAATAGCTTCTTCAACCTCTGCATATGTCAGCCTGTATTTTGATTCAATCTTAGCTTCATAAAAATCATAATCTTTAATCTCACCATCAGCATCAAAAGTAATGTCTGAAACAACAACATTTCTGATTTTATTTGGTACAAGAGAACATAAATCATTACTTATTTCTTCCGGCAACATGGGTATAACAGTATTTGGAAAATAAATAGAAGTTCCTCTTTCTTTTGCTGCCTTGTCTATTTCACTCCCTGGCCTAACAAGGCTACTGACATCAGCTATTGCAACTGATAATTTATATCCTGTCTTTAATTTTTTGCAGAGGACTGCATCATCAAAATCTTTTGCGTCCTTCCCATCAATAGTTACAAAATCTGCCTCTGATAAATCTTTTCTATCTATATTTTTTTCAAGCTGTAACCCAATAACCTCATTTTTAACTGATTTGGACCAAGTATGAGGAATTTGATTTTCTTCTAAGATTTGATCAATAGAGTATTCTAGGAAATTCACTAATTTGCTCTTACTATTCCGAGGTTAAAAATTATATTCCAGATTTAGATTAACAAGTCTTCCACGAGGATCATGAACTCTTGTATCAAAGCTGAAATCGGGAGCATCATACAATCTAGGAGCAGATTCATCCAGCGCATTAATTATCGCAATACCAAAATTGATATTACCCTCATCAAGATCTATTGATCTTCTAGCTGAGATATCAAACACCAAAAAGGAATCAACTTTATTTTCGTATCCTAGACTTGCTCCAAGACCTGTAATAGGTCGCTCGTTGGTATATCCATCTACGTATCTTGTAATTAGGCTCAAAAGATAGCCATTATGCTCCCAGTCCACAAAAGCATTCAGACGTTTTTTTGGAAGAGAGTGGGTATGGGAATCGTAATTAAATTTACCAACCCTGTTAATCATCTTTGATAAGCCATCTGCAGTAATTTGCGGTGTCAAGAATTCATCAAATATAGTTCCTTTCACTCTTAGACTTATCGGCGAGTAGTTATTTAACTCAAATACATAGTCAAATTGAAAGTCTGTACCACTTATCTTTGTATTTTCCTCATTGAAATATGTCGTTGTCACACCAATAAGATCACCAAATTCATTTCTTGTGATACTTGGGCCAAAGGGATCTTGAGTTAACAGTGCTTGAGCGCTTTCAACTTCAATACGATCATCGTAATCAACTTCCCAGTAATCGATTGAAAGCTTATAACTGTCTTTTTGGAAAATTAATCCAAAATTTTGATTAGATGATGTAGAAGGTTTTAAGTCAGGATTACCTATCGAAGCTTGCCTAACAAATACTGAGTCATCGATATCTCTTACGCTACCAAGATTAATTTGGCTAGAAAACATTTGAGCCATAGATGGGGCTGAAAATGCACTTCCCCTTGAGAATCTTAACGTCAAAGAATCATTAAATTGGTATTTCATTGATAGTTTTGGGTCGAATGATGATTCGTTTTTCATCTCCTCGTAACGTCCTGCAATTCTGATATCAAGTGCTTCAAGAAATCTCCTTTCAGCCTCAACAAAAAGGGCCTTACCATTTCTGCTTTTTGATACATTTTTGCCTCCGCCAAGAAAGAAGAGGTCAGCTGTTTTGATGAGCTTTCCGTCAGCATCAAATTCAGCTCGGCTTATTTCGTCATAAAATATATCGAGATTCTCATTATTAATTTGAAATCCATAAGCATATTTAATGTTTTTAGTTTCTGCTCTAAAAATACCATTAAGACTGAGCAGATCAGCGCTTTTATTTGATACCTCAGCACCCCTTACAAAATCTATTAGTGATTGAGAGTTTTGCGAAGAGTCAAATATATTCCACATTTCATCTCCATCAGGACCACCATTTCCTTGTATTGCAGCTAAGAATCTTGAATCAATAATGTCGGGCCTATAATGGAAATTTGAGTGGTCACTTTTGGTTATCGAAATTTCAGCTTCTGTTTGATTAGCTAACTCAAAGTATGCAGTAACCCCAAAATGTTTTTGCTCGATATCTTTTGGAGAGTAGGGAGATTCGTATTCAGCTCCAAGCGGTCTTCCATACCAAACAACTGGAACATTAAATGGACTTCCGCCTTCACCAGGCAGGATGCTACGAGATAGAAAAGGAAGTGCAGGGTAGGAGGGTGATTGGGGATTATCATTTACTTTCACATTTGAAGATATATAGGTGAAATTTATATCTACTAAATTATTATCTGAATAGAGATTTATGTAGTTTTTCTTATGGCTTTCGTCATTTACGATATTGAATCTTTCGCCATAAAGAAACCTACAAAATGATCCATCAAGAATGCCTCCATTACTTTCACAGTTTGGATCGGGCACGAATGTTGTTTGATTTGGATAATCTCCAGCATAAATTCCTGATTCAACAGTATCTGGACCTAAAAGTTTAAAAGTTTTACCGAGACCACTTAACCCAAGCTCTGCTATACCGGGTATTTCCCTAGCTGAGAGAGGTGATCTTTCTAATCTGTTATGCCCAATAACATAATTAATATTTCTTAATTTCCCACCATAAAGCAATCCAATAGTTTCATCATTTTGATCATAGTTAGAAGTAGACTGCCTTCCAGCTTTGATTCGTAAACCATCAAACTCTCGATAGGTTATAAAATTAACAACCCCGGCAATTGCATCTGATCCATAAGTTGATGTTGCTCCTTCCTTCAATATCTCTGTTCTTTGTAAAGCTATCTCCGGGACTATATTTATATCAATATATCCTTCGCCCTCATTTGAAGGCGTTCCAGCAAATGTATGCCTTTTAGAATTAATTAATATTAGGGTTGAGGCTTGCTCAAGACCTCTTAAAGTTAGTGAGGCCATCCCTTGATCAACACCCTCTAGAGCGTTGGATTGAAATCTTGAGCCTGAACTTATATTTAAATACTTACTTATCTCGGCAACATTAGTTATATTCAATTGATCATATTCTTTAGAAGTTATTACTTCTATTGGAGATGAATCATCTTCTAGTACTTTGATTAGACTCCCTGTTACAACCACCTCTTCAATATCTGCTTCAATAAGTTGAAACAAAAATATGAATGAAGTTAAAAAAGGAAGAATATATTTTTTGCTCATTAAATTTTGTCTGGATATGAGCATTATAAATAAAAAAGCCCCTAAAGAGGGGCTTTTAATTAACGCTTAGATCTTAAAAAGTTAAGTTAAACCTAATTCCATAATTCCTTCCAGGAAGAGGAACTTGATTTTTAACAAATGAAGAATGATTTCTTGCAACCTCATCAAGAAGATTATTTGCAAAAACAGAAACTCTGAGAGAGTTACCATTTAAATCAAATGTTTTTACAAGTTTTGTATCTAACATTTGATACCCCATTGTTGGAGTCTCTTCTTCAGCCACATCTGTTTGATCATCAACATCTTTAAAACTTAGATCAAAGAGGTAGTCGTTTGCAAAATATTTTACTGAATAAATATTTCTAGCTGGGCTTAGTCTTGGAATGTTCATTCCATCAGCTAAAGTTCCATTAACGACATCTCTTCCAAAAGAAACCTCTAAATCACCATTATCAAGGTTAAAGATTCTTCCAATTTCAAGTTCATATCCATCTAGCTCAGCATTTTGCTGCATGTAATTTGCTTCAATTAATCCTTCAGCATGTCCATGCTCATCATGGTCGTCATGATCATCATCCTCACTCATAGCTCCCATGTGATCATCGTGATCATCTTCATCATGATGCATATCCATTAAATAAACATAATTATCAACATCATTTCTGAATATTGTTGCTGTAGCATAGAAGTTATCGCTCTCATAGCTAAGAGCAATATCTATGTTATTAGATGTCTCAGTTGCCAGATTTACATCTCCAGTCTCAAATCTGCCTGTTGCCAAATGTGGACCATTCATGAAAAGCTCAACAACTGATGGAGCTCGCTCAACACTTGAGTAACCAAAATTTAGATCCCAATTATCATTGATTGGTCTACATAGATCGATTGCAAAGCTTACATTGTTTGAGCTAAGGGAATAGTTTTCTGTTTCTTCCTCTTCTTCGTGCTCATCATGATCTTCGTCCTCATCATGATGATCTTCTTCATGATGACCAGTTACAGAACCACTAGTATCTATTTGGTCATAGCGAACCCCAAAACTTAATTCAAATAGATCAAAATCTCTTCTTGCAAAATAACCAAGAGTTAACTCTTCTCTATCAGCAGGGTTCATAAAAGCTTCTTCCCCAATTATTGAGACTGTCTCATCAGAAACATTTAAAGAAACTTTTTGAGTCATGAGATCGTTTGATAAATCAAAAATCATTCCATACTCTGAAGAATCATTTGTGAAAGTGGTTGGACCCTCTTCACCATGTCCATGATCATCATGGTCTTCATCACCATGATCTTCATCACCATGCTCTTCCTCAGCATGCTGCTCAGTGTGAGAATAGTCTGAATCTTGAAAGAAAAAGTTTAAGTTTTTAACTAGATCGTTATCAACTGCAACTGAACCTCGAATAGCAAATTTATCAGAGTCAGTATTTGAAAAGATTCTTTCGCCTTCATGCTCATCATGACCTTCTTCTTCATCACCATGCTCATCATCTCCATGATCATCATGTCCTTCATGACCCTCTCCATGATATGGCACTCCAAAAAGACTTTCTGAACTTGAAAAGGAAAGACCTACATATCCCCAATCTGCAACTTTAGAAACACCAAATCTTGTTGCTTCTTGTGCAGAGTCAGAATTCTCAAGGTATCCCATGTCTTCTTCATGCTCGTCATGATCTCCATCTTCGTCATGATCTCCATCTTCATCATGATGCTCTTCTTCATGCAGAATTGCACCGCTTGGAACATCATAGTTTCCGAATGAAGCATCACTGTAAGAGAAATATACATTTAATCCACCCAAGTTATCTTTAACAGAAAAACTTTGAGCATCTCCAGAATTTACAGACTGAGTCTCAAGACCTAACTTAAACACTCTATCAACAACGTCTTCCATTGCAATTGTATTGTCTACAATATTTATAATTCCGCCTGTAACACCATTGGCATACAGCAATGAAGATGGACCGCGTACAACTTCTATTTGCTGAATATCATTAAGATCAACTTCATTTTTGTGATCGGCACCAATGCCAGCAACATCTCTGTTTACTAGACCATTAGTTAAGATCTTAACTCTAGAGCCACTTAGCCCTCTGATTATAGGCTGACCAACTGCTGATCCATAATCTGCAGATGTAACACCAACCAAAGAATCTAAAGCTTCACCTAAGCTAACAGTTCCAAGATCAGAAATATCAGAACCACTTAAGATATGAAGTGGATCTCCAATTTCATCCTCAGTAACATTTAGTAGCGAGGCTTGAACAACTACCTCTTCGACTTCATCCGAATGTATGAAGTTTGCAGAGAATACACCTAGCATTGCTAGTATTATTAATTTATTTTTCATGTTTACTCCTAAAAATTTAAAATTTAAAAAATCAAAAAATTAAATTTTTGGTGGAGCTCTTTGATGATAATTTTTAGATAATGATTGATCAGTAAGACTCACAAGTTTGGAGTCTTCAATATCAAAATCTATAAAAGTTATATTTGTCTTAGAATTTACTAAGTCTTGTGATTGGCTTTCTTCGCAATAATCGCAGTCGATTTCAAAAACTTCATCTTCAATTTCAAAAGCTTCTGCAATATGCTCTATTTCATGAGTAGTAACTAGGGCAAGAAATAAAAGCCCAAGCAAAAAAGGTGTCTTATTTTTAAGATCAGTGGTCATGTTTGAGACATACTAAACCATTAATAGAGCCACTCGCAAGGTCTTTAATAGTTTTATCAGCTTCTGAAACATTTCTTGCTTCAACAGGCACAGGATCAATTTTTCCAGATCTAACTAAATCCATCAATTCACCCATCTCAGCTAAGCTTCCAACATATGTCCCAGTGAGTGTTCTTGCCGTCAATGTTACTAATGGTAATTGAAGTGTAGTTTGGCCACCAAGCAGTCCTACTAGAACATAAGTACCACCTCTTACTAGACCAAAAAGACCGTAAGCAAATTCAAATGCTGGAGCTGCTCCAACAAAATCAATAACGCTTTTAGCTCCTCCACCAGTGATCTCAAATATTTTCATTGCAGCATCTTCATCATTAGAGTTTATTGCTGCTGATGCTCCTGCCTCTTTTGCAATGGCTAACTTCTCATCATCGATATCAACAACAATTGGATTAATATCATAAACAGCTTTTAATATTTTTAATGACAATAAACCCATCCCTCCAGCGCCAACAACCACAACTGATTTTTGACCTTCAACAAGATTAGCTTTTTTTATAGCACTGTATGCAGTTAATCCTCGACAAGCATAACTTCCCGCAAGATTATCGTGAGTATCTCCAGCATCAAAAAGATATTTTTTATCAGGTACCAAGACATATTCACCATATCCTCCATCTCTAGTAATGCCGATATTTCTGTTTGTTGTTATTCCACAATAGTGCTCATTTCCACTTTCACAGATTTCACAATCACTGCATCCAATCCATGGATAGACTACATATTTTTTACCTATCTCAAGATCTTTAACATTTTCGCCAAGCTCAACCACTTCTCCAAAGACTTCATGACCCATAGCAAGATCCTTTGCCGGTGTAGGTAGTTTTGCACCTCCACCTAAATCAAAGAAACCTTCATAGATATGAACGTCTGAATGACAGACTCCACATGAAACTGTTTTAACCAGAATTTCATCGCCTACAGGAATAGGCTTTTCAATTTCAACCTGTTCAATAGGCTTACCATTTTCTATGATTTTGTATGATTTCATAGTTTATTTAGAAACTTCGTATTTAATAATTGTACTATTTTTTATATCTTCCCATCGCTTTTTTTCAGTTA
>Ga0115013_10002219_pt1 | contig 10876 bp, 7 predicted proteins | sample SouAtlMetagenome_2_FD_88686 | JGI IMG/M metagenome (GOLD analysis project Ga0115013, IMG submission 88686) | Marine eukaryotic phytoplankton communities from Atlantic Ocean - South Atlantic ANT15 Metagenome | ecosystem: Environmental > Aquatic > Marine > Oceanic | place: South Atlantic Ocean...
CACCCCACCCCCGCCCCGGGCCGCCCCGCCCCCCCCCACCGCCCCCGCCCCCCCCCCCCCCCCCGCCCCCCCCACCGCCACCGCCGCCGCCACCGCCACCGCCACCGCCACCGCAACCGCCACCGCAACCGCCACCGCCTCGCCTCAGCCGCACTCACCCTCCGCACGCGCCCAGGCCGAGAGCGCCAAGAAGGCGAACAAGACCGGCATGGTGCAGGCTAACTTTGTGGGTGCCCTGATCCGACTCTCCGCCTTGTGCTACCCCGAGCTGCCCGCGGGTGATATCGCTGCGAAGTTCTCCGCGCTCTGCAAGAACCAGGTCGGGCGCCACCCCTCACCACACCCCTCACCACACCCCTCACCACACCCCTCACCACACCCCTCACCACACCCCTCACGATGAGTGTGCCCCGTACTGCCCCCCTTACCACACCCCTCAGGTCGAGCACCACGTGCTGCACAGCTTGCGCCTGCTCGAGGACGACGTCTCCGAGTCGATGAGATCGCGCGTCATGGGCGGCGCGCTCGACCATCATGCGGAGGCCTTACCCTAACCCTCTAACACTAACCCTAACCCTAACCCTAACCCTAACCCTAACCCTAACCCTAACCATAACCATAACCATAACCATAGCCCCAGCCCTTGCCCTAGCCCCAACCAGGCGCTGCGGCACATCTTCGCCTACTTCGCCGGCGTCAACGAGGCGGGCACTGCGCTCTTGAGCAAGAAGGCGCGGATGGCGGCGGAGACGATGAACGTGACGGAGTGCCATGAGCTGTGCGAGGCCGCGGGGCTGTACACGTCCGATGAGAAGAACGAGTTCACGATCCGCGAGAACCTGGTCGCCTTCGTCAAGGTCAACCTCGACGACGACCTGTACTACCAGCAGGAGGAGGGCAACACCGCGAGCGAGCTCGTCTACGAGGAGTTCGAGGAGTGGCTCGTGCGCATCTTCGCCGCCTCCGTCTGGGAGGCCTTGGTCGAGTCGGGAGCGCGGCGGCCTTCCTTGCTCGTCGCGGTGGACGGCGACGGCGACGGCGAGCTCGACGATGACGACATCGACGAGCTCTTCGATGAGTGCGACGCCAACCCTTCGAAACCCTCACCCTCGCCCCGAGCCTGGCGCTGAGCCCCAATTCTGGCCCCAACCCTCACCCGGGACGTAGCCCCAACCTTGACTCTCACCGCAACCCCATACCCTAATCAGGGCCGACAGCGACCAGTCGGGCAGCGTGACGGTCGGAGAGCTCTCGCAGGCGCTCGGCAAGCGGCTGAGCAAGGAGAACTCGGAGGCGGTCGCGACCAAGCTGGTGGCCATCGCCGACGCCAACGGCGATGGCGATATGAGCCGTGACGAGCTGAAAGCCGCGGTGCGAAAGATCTCCAGCGGCGAGGGTGACGAGTTGGAGACACTCTCCTTCGAGCGCGCCTTCGAGGTCTGGCTGCGAAAGACCTTCCTGCCCGCGGCGAAACGAGCGACGGTGAAGAAATCGAAGAAGTGACCACCGGCACATCCATGGTCCATGCCTTGCGCCTGACTACTAATTTATGTTGTGCCGTGTACGGCTGTATAAAGCCGTGCCGCACACCTCACACCACTCACCAGGGCGCCGGGGGGGGCGGGGTTACATGTATCTTTAGACAGAATTTATACGATGCGATAGAGAGATAACGAGAGGTGTGTGGGGTCCAGTAAGTAGTTCGGTTATTCATCCATTTTATTTAGAGTAATCGTTTTATTCACACACTCTATCGTTGAAGGATCGGACGCATCACACAATTTCCCTTGCCGCCGCAGAGCGCGCATCCCGGTGCACCCGGGTGATCCCGGGCGCTCTCTACTGTGTACTGTCTACACAACACTACGGTACAGTAAAGAAGCCGTTCCCAGGCGCATTGCCGACACACGTCATGTAAGGCCGTACTACTACGGTACTGTACTACCTACTAGTGTTTCACTAGTGTTCAGGTTGTACCGCGCATTGACTGCACGTCGTCCGTTGTGTTGTGCCACCTTATCGGAGCAAGCAAGCGCACACGTGTTGCAAACAAAGTGCTGCCGCTTTTGCTGCACCTATGGCCTCGAGGGCAATTGCTCCACTACTCCTGCGCGCCAAAGAGCATGTGCCCGGCGGCGCGAAGCCAGCCTGGCTCGTCCTGGTCGGTCTCTCCATTGGGGGCGGCAGGAAGCGCGATGGGGGGGCGCGGGGCGGCGACGATCATGGCAGGCGCGATTGCAGCGTGCCGGCGCCGGGTGCGCAAGAAGGCAAAGGCGGAGGCTGCGTTGCCGACGGTCGAGCGCACCACAGGGTACAGCGTCGGGACGAAGGTCTTGACAGCCACCGTGTAGAGGAAGCCCGGAATGATGCTGCCCCCGAAGCCGGAGCCAGGCGCAACGGGCGGCGCGGCATCGCTGGAGGGCGCACTGTGGGCTGCGGGCTGCGGGAAGGAGGGCTCGTCGAAAGCGGGCTCCTCCTCCTGGGAGGTGGACGCATTGTCCGAGGCAGAGAGGCTGGTCGCTGGCATGTTCGGCAAGTCAGCGAAGGAAGGGGCGGCGGCGCGGAGGTCTTTGAAGGAGTGGGCGGCCGCGCACAGGCCACTGAAAGCGGAGGGGGCGGCGGCGCGGAGGTCATCCATGGAGGGTGCCGCGGCGCGGAGGTCGTTGAAGGAGGGGGCGGCGGCGCGGAGGTCATCCAAGGAGGGGGCGGCGGCGCGGAGGTCATCCAAGGAGGGGGCGGTGGCGCGGAGGTCGTTGATGGAGAGGGTGGCGGAGCGGAGGTGCGCAAGCACTTTGGCGGAGGTGTTGGGCGCGCTCCGAGCAGCGCCAGCCCCGAGCAGCGCCAGCCCTGTCATGGCCAACTTCTTCTTGTGCTTCAGGATGCCAGAGCGCGAGCGGGCGCCGACGCTAGTGCGGGCGCTGGCGACTGGCGCCGGCCGACGCGTCGGCCGACGCGCTGGCGCCGGCCCAGGCGCAGGCGCAGGCGCGGGATCCGGCCCAGGCGCAGGCACGGGAGCCGGAGCAGGCGCTGGCGCCTGTGCCGGCGCATCAGCCGGCGCAGCCGGCGCCGGTGCCGGTGCATCGGCCGGCGCAGCCGGCGCCGGTGCCGGCGCATCAGCCGGCGCAGCTGGCTCAGGCGCAGGCGCATCGGCCGGCGCATCGGCCGCCCGCAGGCTGCCCGGCTTGGCGATCTGCTTGCGGTAGTGGGTGAACCCAACGTCGAAGCGGTCCTTTGAGTCGACCTCCGCGCGAGCCGGCCAGCCCGTGCAGCATGGGAACACGTCACCCTGTGGCGGCGGGGCGGTGCCGCCGGTCGACAAGAGGCACGAGCCGTGCCACGCCAGCTTGCATTCTTTGCCGTTGCGCGAGCCGCGACACTCGAACAAGGGATCGTCCTCACGGGCCGGCTGCGTGCAGAACGCGCAGAGCGTCTCACGCGCCGCGCCGCCGACCGAGCCGTTGGGGTGCTGATAGTCGGTGGGTACGCCTTGGAACTTTGTCTTGATGCACTCGGCAGACCTGATCGGCACGCCCTCAGTTGTCAGCCGTGCCGACTCCCTGGTCACCATCATCGTCTCCTTGCAGCTAAAGCAGCAGCTGAGCTCGGGCATGTACGGGTGCGACGTGCCGCAGCGGTTAACGCACGGCTCGCCGTCTGGCTTAGCGAGGCACTGCACGCGGGCGGCCATCACGACTGCGTGTCTCTGGAGACGCTTCTGCCTTCGCTGCCTCACTTCACGACGCCGTGTCCGTCACGATGCCTTCACGCTGGGGGGTAAAACACGCGAACGGTCCAAGTAAGTAGTAAGTATACTTACTACTTACTTACTACTTACTTAAGTAAGTAACTAAGTAAGTAAAGTAAAAGTAGGGAAGCAATACGAAGGAATGAAGGAACACACGAAATCCTTCGGCTGTCCGTCCCATGTGCACACACGTTTCAGAATCTCGTGTCACACGTGAAGAGAAGGCAAAGAAGGATCACGTGAAGGATCTGTCGTGCTGTTGTGCGGGACCAATCTCACGGAAGGAATCGTGCCTCGCCGCGTCGCGTCGTCGCAGGAAGAAAGCCCCGACTCGACCCGCCACGTGGCGTCACCCACGAATATCCCGTGGGCCTGCATAAGGCCGGTTGCGGGTGCAGGGTGCGTGGTGCGTGGTGCATGGTACAGGGTGCAGGGCCCAGTAGGGCGCCTCGATGCAAGCTAGGGTGAGGGCGCAAACCTCCAGCTTGTGCATGTGCACGGTGCCAAACTGGTGCCGCGCAAAAAGCTGCTCGCCCGACCTGGATGTTACACGCACGTATGCGTTCGGTCACTGTGCAGGGTCGTCACTGTGCCGCCTCGGCCTCCAAGCGGCGAGGGCGCTCCTCTCGGGCCCTAGGGAACCCCTGAGCAAACGGGCGGGTTGCTGGAGCGATGGGTGGCCACATGGACTGCTCCGGACGTTTTGAGCATGCTGCCCACTGCGGGTTTCTCCACGAGAGCATTGCCTCTCTCACCTGTGAGAGCGAGGTAAGATCCTGGGCTCAGTGGCCCCTCTGTGGGCGCTTCATCCTGCCTCACCCTCCCGCCGCCTCGAGACGGGCTCGCCAAAACCAGGCAGCACTCCCCTAACGCCCCGCCCCTCTTTCCACCACCCCCTCCCGGTCTACCTCGCGGCCTCTTTCCCCGCCCTCACCCCCTAGGTTACCCACCGCCTCGTCGAACGAGAAGCGCGAGGCCTCAGCCGTGCAGCTCGCGTTGGCGCAAACGGGCAAGAGCTTGAGTAGCACGTCCCCGTCGCCAGCCTTCTGAGCAACAACGAAGCGTCCCGGCTCCACGCATGACTCGAGCAGGACGCCGCGACCGTTCACGGGCCGCTGCAGCAGAAAGGTCGCCTGCGAAGGGACGGAGGAAAGGAGGCGAGTAGAGGACGAAAAGGGGCGCAGAGCTAGCTGACGTGCGAGGTCGGAGGGCGGCCGCCTGCAGGCGGCTGCACGGCTGCGTGGCGGCCTGGTCCTTCATTACGCGCTCTTGATGGAGCGCCGCCTTCTCGTCCAGCAGCTCGAGCCGCACGGCCTGGCAGTGGTTCACGGTGCGATGATGAATGAGATGGTAGCATGCAGATGGTAGGTGTGGTGGGTGGGTGTGACGGGTGGTGGTGATGCGGCGGCGGTGAAGGAGGCGCGCACCTCGCCAACCTCGCACATGTAGTTGTCCTCGAGGTTCCGTGACAAGAAACTGACAGTCCGCGGCAGGTTTGCGTATTCCGGTGGCGGCGACGGCGGCGACGGCGGTGGCAGCGGTGGCGGCGGCCTCCCTATGCTCTCGTACAGACTGCGTGCTCTCGAGAGAGGATGCTCGTACCAGATCATAAGCCTTGCATCGTGCAAGGCGAAGAGCAGCAGCAGTGTGCAAGCCATAGCTGAGAACATGATCACGTCTGAGACTCTCGCACAGCGTCCTCGCCCCCCCTCCGTGCTTAAGTTCTGGTCGCTGCGCCCGAGAGAGAGAATTGGTGCACGTATCCGCCTCATCGCCTGCTCGCCAATCCACTTGCAGACGTGTTTGCCGCTCCTAATGTAGACTTACGGCCGCCGTTCGCGCGGCGGCGCGAAGGGGGGTGCAAAACACCGGACCGTAATCGCACTTTACTTGGACGGTGGACCGCTACAGCTTGTGGAAACACGAACGGAGGTCCCGTAATAGCTCTGCTGGCGCGTCTCACGTGAGGGAGCGGGCAATCATGCGCATCGGCGGGTGCGGCGAGTGGAGCAACGTCGGCGAGTGGTGCAACGGCTCGAACGCAAGCGGCGGCGCCCGCGCCGGTGAGGCTACTAGCTGCGGCACGGTGGAACCGAAGGCGGAACCTGGACCGTCAGCGAAGCCTGCACCCGCGCCCCCTTCGCCGCGGCATGTGCCGCCCACCAGCTCGCTGCTGTCAGCCTCGGCGCTGGCACCGGCGGCGCCGCTGCTGCTGGCACCACTGGCTCCCGCAGCGTGCGCTCTGCTCGAGTCGGCGGGGAGCACCGAGGTGCGAGCGGCAGCAACGCGCGCGCTCTTCTGGCGCTCCTGCGATGACGTTCCATCTGCAGGCACAGTCGCCGGCCCTGATGGCACGCTGGTGGCGATGGCAGCGGCAGCGGCGGCGGCAGCGGCGGCGGAGGGAGGGTGGTCAGGCGTGCCGTTGCACGGCCGTCGCTTGCCGGCGGTCGGCGCCGGTGGTAAGCCTTCGTCGGAGGCCTCGGCCGAGCCCTTGCCCGCGATCTTGCCCGCGTCGGCGGCGGGCGGGTCGAAGGCGGCGGAGAGCGTGATGAGCGGCACGCCGCGCGGCGACGAGAGGACCTCGAGCACGGCCTGCTCGCGCGACGAGGTGTCGACGATCTTGAGCAGCTCGTCGACGTCCACGCCGAAGCCCGCCGGCGACATCAGGCCGTCGGGCGACAGCGCGTCGGGCGAGATCGCTCCCATCAGTGTGCTGCCGTCGGCGAGCGCGCACGACGGCGAGCCGCCGCCGCCGCCGTCGCTATCGTCGTGCTCCGCGGCGAAGCGGCCGTGCGGCACGATGCCGCCGAGCTGCCGCTCGCCCTGCAGCGACGAGGGCCCCGGTTCCGGCGCTTCACACGGGAGGCCGCCCTCACCCTCCTCGGCGCCCAGAAGCCTCAGGTCCATCTCGCGGCTCAGCCCCTGCTCAAGCCCGTGCTCGAGCGGCGTGGAGGGCTCTCCTTCCGCGTGCGTGAAGGCGGAGCAAAGCTCCTCCGAGTCCGCCGCCGCCACCGCGGCCGAGAGCGACCCAACGCGCTCGTCGTCGCCCTCCAAGCCGTCGGCCAGCCGTCCCAGCAGGGCCGACCGCTTGCCCTTGCCGCCCTTGCCGCCCTCGCCGCCCTTGCCGCCCTTGCCGCCCTCGCCGCCGGCGCTCTTCTCGCGCTTACGCTTGGCGGCCGCACCGTCACGCTTCGGCTTGGCGCTGCCCGCGCCGCGCGCCTCGGCCGCCCGGCCGCCACCCGAGCGGCCGGCCGCTGCTGCGCTCGAGCGGGAGAGCGAGTTCTCCACGAGGTGATCGCAGAACTCCTGCAGCCAGCTCACTTGCGACGAGATCTTGTCCACGTCGCTGCGGGGTGGATGCGTGTGGGTGGGGCGGGCGGGAGGGCGGCGGGTGTGGAGGCGGGCTGGGGCGTGCTGGGGCGCGCTGGAGTGAGTGCAGTGCGACTGGTGTGGGCCCTGCGAGGTAGGGCAGGTACAAGCGCGGCATGCATGCGCGCGCGCCGGGTGTGGTGGTGCGTGCGAGGGGCGCACCTCTTGGTCGGCGGGTCGGCGGAGTTCTGCCAGAGGTCGTTGAGCTGACTCACGTTCGTGTGTAGCAGGTGTGAGTTCACGGCGTCTTGTGCCGCCTCCGCCTCCGCCGCGCCCGTGCCGCCGCCCTCGCACCCCGCCTCCGCGCCGCCACCGCCACCCGCCGCGCCAGCTGCAGCGGCTGCCGCAGCGCCATCCAGCACGCCGCCCGCTGCGCCACTCTCAGCACCCGTCTGCACCACTGGTGCGCCCACCGGTTCGCCCGCTGCGCCCGTAGCGTTCGAAGTGGCAGCGGCGTCGTTGGTGGCGAGCCGTGAGGAGGCGGCGAAGGCGGCGCACACAGCGCGTGCCACCTTTGCATCCTGGTCGACGTTGAGCCCGCCCTCGTGGCCGATGCCCCGAGAGAGCGCGTCCGCCGCGGCTGTAGCGTCCGCCACCATAGGGTCGTCGTCGATCTCGCCGCCGAGGCCGCTAAGCCGCGGCGCGCCGCCCGGGGAACCAACCCCTGGCCCTGGCGGTTTGGGGCGCACGCGTGCACCCTTCTGCTGCTGGCGCAGCTTGGCGGCCACGTGTTCAACGCGTCCGGGCGCGTCAATGCCCTCGGAGAGCGCGGGAATAATAGCCGACTTCTGCCGGTTCAATTTGCGTAGCTCGCGCCGCAGCGCCGAATTCCAGTGGTTCTTGATCGCGTTGTCCGTGCGCCCAACTAGCAGCTTGGCGATGTCGGCCCACCGGTTCCCCAGGCTGCGGTGCGCGTCCAAAAGGATACGGTCCTCCTCGGGCGTCCAGACGTCCTTCTTGATTGCAGGATCGAGCTGGTTGTGCCAGCGCTCGCGGCACTGCTTCCCCGTCCGCCCCTGGAGCTGCGCCGCAATCAGCGACCACCGCTTCGTCCCGTGGCTCAGCACGAGCCCGCGCACCGTGTGATCCTCCTCCTCGGTCCACGGTCGGCTGCGTTCGTCCTTGCCTGAAGTCGCCAGCACAATAACGTCGTCGTCGGCTACTTGCTCCGCCACCGCTCCTGCATCAGCAACTGCTGTGGCGTCACCACCGGCCTCTGTAGACACAGGCACGAGCGGTCCCAGCCCGCCAAGCATCTCGGTGCAATCGTCGCCGCCTGCGCGTGCACGCGGCAGGGATGAGCATGGGCCACGCATGCTGGGCAGTCGATCAAGGAGTTGGCCAGAGCGCAGGGCGTGCCGGTCATTGGGCCCAAGGACGACTCGAGTGCTTGAGTGCGGTCGGCAGGGGGAGGAAGGTTGGGACTTTTGGGCGACAGGAGGGTGGGGAGGAAAGCAAACGGTCGGCAGATACATTTATCACACCACCTTACGAGGCTTAACACGGCGTCGCAGGCGCGGCCACCTCTCGGGTCTCGCTCGCCGGCCAACTCGCCGGGCGGGCGGCCGACCGACGGCAGGGGTGGGTGGCAGTTCCAGTGGACGACGTGCGAGAAGAGCGTCCAGCCTAACGAGCCTTATTAATACCCCACCATCATGGTTCTCGGATTGTATGTTTGCTTTCCCCCCGTCCGACCGTTACTTTGTTGCGCGCTCTCGTGGCGTGCGTGAGACGGAAGGGCCGACCTTCTATGGTGGATGAGCAGTTGGTGTGGCCCGAGCAGCTGCAGAGTGAGCCGTCGATATCCACATGGCCAGACATGCCGAGTATACGGCCGCTGCCAGCTGTGACCGACGTGGCCTGGCCAGACCTGATCGCGGCGGCGCGGGGCCACCAGAGTAGCTGCGTCGGCAGCGGCAGCCTCTCCGCGCGCAAGCAGCGCTGGCCGACAGCTGCAGAGCAGCCTTGGCCGGATGTGGATTTGGCATCGCGAGGGGTCGGCCGAACGAGCTCAACTGCCGGGCTCGCGTGTCGCCTCCCGGCGAGCTTCGGCAGGAGAGCTTCGGCCCCAGCGACACTCGGCAGCAGGCTATCCGACGAGATCGCCCGCTTTGCCACCGGCCTGCTGCGCGAGGAGCACGTGCAGCAGCTGGACAGCATACGGGGCGAGATGCGGCCGGCCGAGCGCGCCGTCCCCTGCTGTGATCGGTGCGGCGACTTCACGTGCGCGCTCGCCCGCCCGCCGCCTTCGGAGGTTGTGCGCCTCACGCTGGCGACTAGTAGTGACCAGGGTGGCGGGGTGCAATGCCTTGACGACCTCGGGCTTCGGCTGCGGAGGCAGCACGGCCGGCTGGCGGTGGAGTGGGTGGCCGACGTCGGCGTCGCGGCAGCGGCGGGGCTGCTTGTGGGGGACGTCCTTCTAGGGGCTGCAGGTGCGAGCCCGCTGCCCAGGGACGCGTCCCTCGCCGCGGTGGAGGCGGCGCTGCTGCCTCGCCCGGCCCGCGGCGGCGCGGCCGCAGGAGAGGCGCTGCCCGAGGCGCTGCCTGAGGCGCTGCCTGAGGTGCTGCCTGAGGTGCTGCCTGCGACGGTGCGAGAGCTCGCGCCGGTGTCGACAGCGAGGGACGGCAGCCGAGGGGACGGCAGCTCGAAGGACGGCAGCCGTGCTGCACCGCGGGCACACGAGCTGCCCGACTCCAGCGGCAGGCCGCCCTCGCCTCCGCCCTCGCCTCCGCCCTCGCCTCCGCCCTCGCCTCGGCCGCCGCCGCCGCCCCCGCCATTGCTGCCGCCGCGGGTAATAGCCAAGGTAATAGAGGTGCAACGCGGGCCGTTGACGTGCCTCACGTGCCAGGCCCTGCCTGGGATCAACTACCAAGCGCTCAAGGCGGCGCCACTCGGCCTCACTTGCTGTGCGGTCTGTGGTTACGTCTCGCTGCGCCCGCTGGTGCACGGGCGCTGCCCGCTGTGTGAGGCCGAGCTCCGCCGCTTCCTCAAGCGGCAGGCGCACCGAGTCGATTCGCCCGGCCCGCGGCTGGCCGGCAAACAGAGCAGTGCGGTGGCGGCGGCCGCCGCCGCCTCCGCCGCCGCCGCCTCCGCTGCCGCCGCCTCCGCTGCCTCACTCGCCAGGGCGTCGTCGTTCGAAGGGCAACGCGCGCGGCGAGCCCACGAGATGCGACACGAGCTGCAGCACAGCATGGAGCAGGTCGGCGCGTGGATCGGTGGGCTGGTGGAGGGTGTGAAGCCGCCGGGCGTGGGGGCGTGCCAGCTCGCCTGTGCGTATTGAGGTATTGGGCTCCAGCTCCACACTAAAGAACTACACCCACCTAGCTAGGTGACTGCCAGGGGTCTCGTCTGTTAGACTAGACCTTTGAGTCTCGAGATCCTGATCGCGTTTATATATATTGTACAGTGTACGAATCGAAGTTTTTGTTATTGTTTTTCGTTCTTTTTCTCCCCTTTAGCTGTTGCAGGATCCTGCTGCAGTCCCTTCCGAGACGCGTGCACGTTGCACGGAACTGGCTGCGACGATGGTTGCTTCTGCGGTGAGCGTCCATGACGGCATGACCCTCAACGCGCTAGCTGCGGCGGCGAAGAGCGCCGACATCCGCATCTGCCTCACGGTGACAGAGCACTTTGGTTGGAATGGCCTCGGCGATACAATCGGCTTCCGCATGCTACCACTGAAGTTTGCGCTGGCGCACGAGCCACACCTTCGGTACCAATTCGCCCCGATCGGAACACACGGTGCGGTGAACCCTAATCTAA
>Ga0115013_10002221_pt1 | contig 10870 bp, 14 predicted proteins | sample SouAtlMetagenome_2_FD_88686 | JGI IMG/M metagenome (GOLD analysis project Ga0115013, IMG submission 88686) | Marine eukaryotic phytoplankton communities from Atlantic Ocean - South Atlantic ANT15 Metagenome | ecosystem: Environmental > Aquatic > Marine > Oceanic | place: South Atlantic Ocean...
ACAGCCTGCACCGACCCCATTACCTCCCCAGTAATAAGGAACCGGTACTGCCTTCAGTCGCAGGGGGGTTATCTCACCACTCAGGGCGACTTCACTCTGAATCCTGAATTTTCGTCTCAGTGGTCAGTCTTTGAGGTTGCCTGCCGCACAGCAAAGCATCTTTCATGCACTCACCCGGATCTTGTAGTTCGTGCAATCCCCTTTCAGCAAGTTGGAAGACGTTGGTTGCCAATCGGACATGAGCTTTCATGAGCGCATGGCCGCGGCCTATGAGAAGCAAAGACGCGAGAGAAACAACTCGCATCATGTTCAGGCGAAATTAGAGCCCTCGCTTTATCGCAAGTTTTACGCGATCTTGAAGGAACAAAATCTTTCAATGTCGCGTGGAATACAAGACTCAGTAAAACTGTTCATCGCACATCACACCAATGAGTGACTTCAACCCCGCACTGTCCAAGAACATCACCTGGACCGTCGGCAAAAACAAGCAGCAAGATGCCGAGAAAAAGCCCAATCGCTGCACCCTGTTCATCCCAGCCGAGTCAATGCAAGCCTTTGTCGGTCATCTGATGGCAATGGTCGACACAGGCACCTGCCTCACCGATCAAGAGGTCTACAACTATGACACTCGCCAGAAGGAAGTAGTTCCCGGCTACTACCTGACAGGGAAAGGCATTGGCGATTCAGGTGAAGGTTGGGCCAAAGGCGAGCTGACCATTGCCCAAATTGAAGAGGCAATGTCGCCTCCTGTTCAGGCAGTCGCTCCTCCAGCACCTCCAGCACCTGCAGTCGCACCACCGATGCCTGCAGTACCGGCACCATCAGGGTTCTGATGACAGTCGGCCAAGCCTGCGGAGATTGCGGTCTATTTGACCACTCCAAAGGCAAGGCCGGTGAATGTGAATGGGGCATAGCCGAATGCAAGGGACCTAAAAGTCGCCATGCCGGTTACTGCCCCCTTTTTATGGATGCCGATGGTCGGCAATGGCTGCTTGAATGCGAAGACGATCAATTGCCAGACTGGGCCAAAAGCGATCAAACTTCTTTGGACGGCTTTTTATACCAAGACTTTCCCATAACTAATCCACATGAAGACGAGAGAGTTCAAGTTTGAAAAAACGCTAAGCATTGTTCACCGAAGACCTAGGGAAGGCCCACCGAGTTTTCTTGTATGGACACCAGGCGTCTCTCGGATCTTTATGAACAAAGAGACCTTGACCGAAGCCCTGCTTGAAACAAAGACGATCAACTACCAGTGGATAAGGAACAACAGTGAAGTCGATCAATTTCTGGACGAATCGGATATGACACTCAGACTGGACCCAGATGAACCGAAGGCCAATGCCTGAAGTAAACCTCCACGATTTTTTTGAATACTTCAAAGGCGCATCAGGTGGGCAACCTCAGCAATCTGAAGCGGTTCAGATGCTCCAGTCAGCCATGCCTGAGTCGCTTTTGCGTGATCTCAGCCCGTGGGTAAAGAAGTTCAGAGAGTCGCCCCCTGAGCCTGAGTGCATCCTGCCCACCGCTGGTGTCAACATCATCTGCGAGTTTGAAGGCTTCAGGGCCAATGTCTATGACGATGGAGTAGGAGTGCCGACTATCGGCTATGGCAGCACCTTTTATCTAGACGGCAGAAGAGTGGCCTGGGGCGATCCTCCCATTGGTGAACATGAAGCCCGAATCATGATGGAGCAGATCACCGAAAAGAACTTCTGGAATGTGATCAAAAAGTCGATTCCTTACTGGAATGAGATGAACGACAACCAAAGGTCGGCGCTGCTGAGCTTTTCCTACAACCTCGGCGCACATTTCTATGGCAGCTCGGGTTTTAACACCATCACTCAATGCTTAAGCGATAAACGGTGGTCTGATGTTCCAGCTGCACTCGCCCTTTACTGCAACCCGGGCTCTTCAGTGGAAGCTGGCCTCAGGAGGCGAAGAAAGGCAGAAGGCGATCTGTGGTCTTCAGTACCCGTATGAAAGCAGTAATCCTGATGTGTTTGACGTGGTTCGGCTTTGGCTGCTTAATCGGCTCTTTGTTAGTTCAACACACCCAAGAACAAAAGGATCCTCGCCCTTTCCCTCCTGGGTATGGGCGATCACGGCTTCAATACTTTGAACCGACACCAGCCAATGAATATCGGTTTGACATTTAATCCTTGCTAACCAAACCGGCCTTTTCTGCCGCATAAAGGGCAAAAACTTGAGTTGTGATCATCGTCAACAGGTCTTGAATCCGACTGCCATCACATTTGTCGATGTGCAAGACAAAGCAAGCGACAGTAGCAAAAACAAGCAATGCAAGCTGAACACCGATAACGGTCGCAACTAAAAAGAATGCTTGCCGTTTCATAAGGCTTACACATTATGCGATCAAGTCTAAATTAAAGATGCAACTACAACTCGCCAATGAGAGCACTTTTATTTGCCGGTGTACTAGCTGCTAGTTCAGCACTGCCAGCCGCATCATTTGAATTGCCGTCTATCAACCCAGAGTTCAACACCGAAGTGCGGTCTTGGGGTTATAGGCAGTGCCGCAAAATGAATGGCAGGTGGGGGCGCTATGTCTGCTACAACACCACACGCACTAACAACCTGAACATTGCAGGAATTTTGCCGACAGGCATTACCTGGACAAAGGAAAGGACACATCGCATTGATTGCCGTGTTCCTTTGAAAGCACGGCGTTCAGAGTCCCTTAGAGGCCAGGTGGCCGCGGCCTACTGCCCACAGCTACCCGGCCTAGCTCCTGCACCATTCCTGTCTTTGGCCGATTAAAGCCAAGAAATTAGGGGCGAGAAATCGCCCCTATGGAACGTAAGCCGGGTTTGGCACTTGGCCATCGTCTGTGTAGATGAATTGAGGAACTGGCATCGCGTCCTGATCCATCCATTGATTGCCCATGCAGTCGCTCTCACCTTTGACTTGAGTGATGCGATCGCTGGTAAAGACCTTATGGGCTTCAATCCAGTCGTTTTCGGGCTTGCTCTTTTTGTTGTAGGTCTGCGCTCCATTGAGTTCAGCTAGCAGTTCGCCCATCCAGCGAACATTGGCCTCGGTTGGAAGATGCAAGAAAGGATCGCCAGTCTTTTTGGATTGGAGTTCTTCAACCGTGAAAGAAGTTTGAGTCATGACAAGAAATAGAAAAACGGATCAGAGCCAAGCCTTGTTCCAGGCCTCGAAATACTTCATGTTGGCAGGACCACTAGCACCGCCTTTCATCCATCGGCACTGACATTTAACAGTGATGTTCCTTAAACCGCCAGATTTGCCGGCATAGCCGTTGACCTGAACCTGATCAGAGAACTGATAGTCCTTTGCTTCAGGCGCACCTCCTGTACCCGAACCTCGGTAGATGATAATCCGAACAGCGGCTTGAACATAATTCGTGTTGACATCAACTAGCATCGCGTAGAAGTTGTAGTCAACTGCCTCATTCGGTCCTGACTCATAAATGAATGAGCAGGCAAAGTCATAGGAAGATAACCCGGTGTAAGTGTTGGCACTTTCCCAAACCAAACCGCCATAAGTTTCAGGGTCGTTCCTGTCTTCAGTCGGGCCTGTTTGAATCCAAGTGCACCCGGCATCTATGTATTTAGTGCCTTGGTCGGCCTTATCTGCTAACCACTGGTCGCCTTGCGCCTCAACAGCAAACGCATTAGTTGCTTTGTCGTAGATCAGGCCACCTGTATCAGGTGCATTGGACAAGTCCGACTCACTAGGAAAAGTGGTGCCGTTAATGTTTCCAATGTTAATTCTGCTGACCGTCAATGGATCAGGAATCCCAGTAATGTAGCCGGCATCGTTATCAAATTCACTAACATCCTCGCCCTTTCTCACATAATTAGCAGTCAAGTAATCGCGATACTGCTTAGGAGAAACGATCTTGCTGTTGTCAGTGCCGGTAGCCATTTCAATGCTATTGGCGATTGACGCCACACCAGCCTGACTTTCAGTCGCGTTTGGAATGCTGGCTGATGTTATGTAGCCGGTGTTGTTGTTCAGAGTAGAAATATCATCGCCAGGGGCGAGTGCACCTACATCAGAAGCAACCAAAGTGACCGCACCTTGCTTGCCATTGACCTGAGTAACCGGGTAGTTGACCTGAGCTGAGGTGATATAACCCGAGTTGTTATTTAGCTCACTGATATTGTCGCCAGACTTCAGTGCGCCAACATCACCCGCATTCAAAGTGACTGAAGTACCGGTCTTGCCATTGACGCTTTGAACAGCAGAATCGGCTTTTGAACCTTGTGATGTTGTGGCAGCACCGACATCACTGGCACTTAGGACAACAGCACCGGTTTGACCATTCACACTGGAAACATCACCGCCTCCTCCACCTCCTCCAGACGAGTTAATGGTGACTTCACCAGTGCCGTCAGTCGGTGAAATGGTGACATTGCTGCCAGCAACAATCTTGGTGACGCCCGCATCAGTAATGAAGCCTGAGTCGTTAGTCAGTTCTGAGTTGTTCGCCCCAGGAGCCAAGGCACCTACATCAGCTGCATTAAGGACAACTTCACCGACCTTGCTATTAACGGAAGTCACCGCATCAGCAGGAACTTCAGCGGCGGTAATAAAACCAGCATTGTTATTCAGCTCTGTTATGTCATCGCCTGGCTGTAAAGCGGTATCTGCCGCCTCACCTTGTGCGGTTGTAGCTGCACCTACATCAGTAGCAGTCAGGACAACAACGCCCGTCTTGCCATTGACTGAATCAACAGGAATATCGGCAGCAGTGATATAGCCAGAATCATTGGCTAAGTCGGCAGTTGTTAGAACAACAGTGCCGGTTTCACCGTTAACAGAAATGACGCCAGACGCACCAGCCTGACCTAACTCAACCCATTGAGAGCCGTCATAGTAATTAAGAGTGTTCGTATTGGTGTTTAGCCAAAGGTCGCCAGGCTGAGGGTCAGACGGTGCTGAAGTGCCAGGTGTGGCACCACCACTCGCGCCAATCTGAAAAACTGTTCCATCAGCATCCGAGCTATACAGCTTCTGATCCTTCAGGTTGATCGCTAGTTCAGCAGCAGACAAAGACGCTGGAACCTTGCCCTCAACCGTGGAGGACTTGATCTTTAAGACCGGTGCAACCATGACTATTCAGCCGAATGACGCCTATGCAGGCTCATTCAGCTTAGTCGCGTTCAAAATGTACCCAGATCAAGAGTGGCGATATTTGTCCACTGATTGCCAGCCGCAGTTTGATATTGGAACAGATCACCATCGATCAAGCCGGACAAGGACACATCTAGAAGATCGCCCAGGGACTGTGCCCCTCCACCGCCACCACCACTTGCAGCAATATCGATTCTTGTCCAGCCATCAGTCGCATTGATGCAAAGGCACCAATCGCCTGAGTCATAGGAAACACCGGGGGTGACACCAATCTGATCACCAGCCGTACTGACTAGGACATAGATGCCGCCCAAAGCGTTGGTTGCAGTCGGCAAGGAATCACCTACGGCAAAACCTGCTGTAGTACCAGCCGAGGTAACACCAGTCAGAAGGCCGGTAGATGCGTTGATAAGACCGCCCCACCGCAGGTTTTCTTGAGACAACCGGCCAAAGCCAATTGGCGACCAGACATTGCCATCAAACATTCGCAACTGGGCTTCCAATGGCTGGAACCAGAGCGCACCAATGAACAAATCACCTGAAACAGTCGGCTGACTTTCTTGGATATAGGCAGTGGAATAATCAGCCAGTTTCGGCATGGTTACTGCATTGTCTAAAAGCCGAGCAGTGCCAAATTGACCAGAGGTGATCTTGTCTGCCGACAGTGCAGGAATATCTGATTCAGTCAGGCTTTCGCCTGCAGTCACAAGACCTTTACTGCTGACAGCGACTTTCGGGAAAGTTCCAGATGAAATGTCATTGTCGATCGTCAAACTGCCTGTGTTGTCCACGCGCAGGGCAACACCGGGCTTGACCACACCATTGCTATTGGTAGTGGCGATCGGCAAATCACCGGGTTCAATCGGGCTTCCACCCTGCACTAAGCCGTTTGAATCCCAAGTCGCCAGGCTGCGAGTGGTTTCAGCAGTAACGGCATTGTCAATGCTGATTAGACCGGCTGCATTAACAGTCAGACCACCGCCTGAAACAATGATGGTTCCACGTTCGCTGGTGCTAGCAGCAGGAACATCGGCACCAATGATCTGCCTTTGAGTAACAAGGCCGGCTGAATTGGTAGGACCAGCCAAAAACTGCCGAGGTCCAGTGGTATTGGCCAGGCCAGGCGAGAGAGTGACAGTGCCATCTCCATTGTCCTGGACTGCTATCTCGACAATTCCCTGATTTACCGTGATGGAGTTGATCGAATCAGGTGCCTTGATGGCTCTCCAACCCGATCCATCCCAGATGTATAAATTGTTATCTGAAGTTGAGAGGCCGACTTGGCCAACCCGAACTCCATTAGGCAATGCACCTGAAGTAACTACGCCAGAGCTGTTATCAGACAGCTTGATTGCCGTAATGGACCCATCAGCTATATCAGCCGAAATCGTCCCATCAACCTTGCTGACAGGGATCGACCCATTATCAATCAGTGCAATGCCGGACTGAATCAAGTCCTTTGGCGTGATTTTTTTGGTTAAAGCTGCCGAGTTATCAGCAATAGCAAGGGCGTCTGAGGTACTGACTGCACCTACCAAAGGTGGCAGCTGGGAGATCTTCTTATCTGCCACGGTCTAGACAAGCAGTATTAACTGGAGTTTAGACGCTGCTTTCAAGCTCAATCGCACCAGGGGGCTGCTCCAGCAAGATCTCAAAGCCGTCTTCCTGCAACAGGTAACCCGGTGGCTGGCCTTGCTTGAGCTGGATCGGTCCAGTGGTGATAAAAGCGATCTGAGAGCGAATGACTTCAGTCGGGTTAAAGGACATTCCCACCGAGGTGCAAATGCAATCGCACTCGTACCAAACCCATTGAGCACCTTGCCGAAAAATAGTTAGCAGAGCTTTGAACCGACTTCCTTCCTTAAACCGAATCACCAGTTGTGAGAAGTAGTTCGCCACTTCTGCGTCTTCTGTATACCGATCGGCACAAGCTGTGAACTTATAGTCCCAAATGCAGTTAATCGACCCTTGGCCACTAATTAAACCTTGATCATAAAATCGCTTGAATTCTTCGCCCAGCTCAGTCACATTGACAGTATCGCGATTAGTGGTGATTTCATAGTCACTAATCTGCGCCAAGCATGAGTAATTTACATTGACAACATCGACAGTGATGGTCTGATTACTGCTCGGCTGCGACAATTCAACTGCAGTTTCAATGCCGCCATTTATTGCATCTGCATAGTTGCTGTAAAGCCGAATGCCACCAGCACTATCAATATGAACCCAGCGAGTTACATCCTCATCTGACTCGCCTGAAACCAGGACAAGATTAGAACCGTTTGTCGTCTTGAATTCAACCTGATCGCCTGTGATCAAAGGGCTTGGGACTGTATCAATGTCCCCAGGCGACCAGTCCAGGCCAAAGCGGCGATTATCTACATCGACATCTTGAGCCAGCAGCTCGACCTCAACAGGTTCGCCTTGCCGCCTAATTTCAACACTGCCGTTATCGCCTAAATAAACGCTCATATCGTCACCGATTTAATGGCACCTTGGACCTGAAACTCAATATCTACGGCCAAGACCTCACCAATTGACATTGCCATCGCACCACTGGTGATCAATGCCTCGGCTTCTATCTCACCAGCTCCATCGACTTTTAGCTTGAAGATGACATTCTGCTGCGTACTAGCAGCTATACCAGGCTCGTTTGAATTCTGCCTAGGCAGCAAAATTGTGCGGATTAATTGTGATGCTGAAGAGTTAGTGCCGTAATAGTACAACCGGCAATTGCCTGTAGTTGTACGCAGTCCATTGATAAATGTAGTGTCGGTGTCTTCAAGAACTGTGGTGTCTAAAGCCGACTGACTGACCTGAATTGACCAGTTGGTTACTTGCCCGGCTTTTACAGGGACTGGATAACTTGCATTGGCCGGACAGAACCACAAACTGCCCTGCTGTCCCGAGTAATAGTTGCTCATATCAGCACTTGCAGCAGCTTCACCGACACACTACTCACACCTGGATAAACGCTAGTAATTCCAGGTTGTTCGGCGTATCTCCACTCACTGCCCACCTCGCCAGGAATGTTCTCAGCCAATGCGGTGGACATTCCGCTTTTGACTTGCTTGCCGGCAGCGCCACCAGATCCCAGCACAAAAGTGAGAAAAGTTCCCTTCATGTCGTTGTAATGATCCAGAAATTCGTTTGCCTCGTCATCAGGGATGTTTTCATAAGTCAGGTTGAGAACAGCACCAAAACGCTTTGTCCCCAAAAGAACCCGCGTTTCAAAGCCATCCATCATGGTGGTGGCTTTAACCGGCCAGTTGCCTGGAGAGTATGTCCGGCTAGTGGGCACGTATTGCGGGTAAGTCATCAGTTGATATAGGTGAACCGAGGTGCCCCATCGTTGTAGGGCGCATCAATGGTGTCCAGGGCGATGATGCTGCTGCCTGTATTGTCACCAGTCGGGAAATGGCTAGCAGTCACATTTACCAAGCCGGTTTCATCCAAGTCTAGTTGCTCGATCAGGTAGACATTTTGTGTCTCCTTTGGAACGAGCGTGGTGAACAAGGCCCCAAACAATGACGGGTCAGTTACACAGTTGTTGACCACATCAATGGTCATCTCTTGAATGTCTGCCGCATTTGGCAGATAGACGGTGACTTCATGTGATCCATCAGCGACTTCAGTTGCTGACAATAATTCGCCAGTATCTGGGCTGATCGCCCCAATGGTGAACACTGAATCGGGCGCATCAGTGGTGATCACTTTGATGTAGTCGCCAGGAGCCAGATCAAGACCCAGAGGCGTGGTCTGGAACTTAATGCCATGGGTGATGCGCCTTCTGATGCTCATCAAATACCGGCCAATCATTTTGGCCTGCTCGCCATTAGAACAGAAGTTCGTCAAATCAAATGTAGTCTGTGGATCGCCATCATCTGTGGCATCAGACCAGGTAATCATTACCGAATCGGACTGTGGCACCTTGTTTTTCTGACCAGTGCGATAAACCATCACTGCTTTGAAGTTTTGCCGTTCAGAGGCATCTAAGTAATCCAGCGAATACGATCCATCAACTATGTTTCCAGCCGAAAAAATCTCTTTAATCGGCAAAGCATCAGGATCAATCTCAAAAGAACTCGGGTTAAAGGGCAGTGCAGGAATAATGCTGAACTGACCGTTGGCGATCACAAAGTTGCAGAGGTTTAATGGCGCAACTTCTGTCAGGTAAGACCGCAGATTGGTTTTATCTTCGATCGTCCCATCAAAATAGATGTCATTCGCCTTTAGGTACTTGGCTGCTGCGGTGAAGGTGCTGGTGTCAGTCCAGCTCGACTGATTGCTCCAACTTCCAAGACCTGCAACCGGGTCAGTCAGTAAGTAATAGACGAGATTGCTGAAAAGGTTGCTCGGTCCATAGGTGTTGTCTTCCCACCGACGAACCCTGACACCATCACCAATCCATACCCGAACTTGCTCAAGGCGATTAAACGAGTTGCTAGATCTGAAAGCTAAGCCGAGACTTGTAAATGAATAAGTGGGAATGCTCGGTGGAGTAACTGTCTCATTGACATAGACAATCGAATGCTCAGCCCCATTGCTGCAACTGTTTTCTTGCTCCTGATACTGGGTGTATTCATTAACCTGAGTTTTGCCGCCAAATCTTCTGGATCTGTCTGGTTCAGGCGGCAAGGTTTCAGGATCTTGCAGGCCGGCAACAGCAAACTCATAGCCGTATTCCCAAGGGTCGTCTTCGTCTTCACCAAAGGAATTGATGGTGTCTGAGTACAAGTTATCTGCAGATAATACATCGGAAACAACTTCGCCTAAGTCCCAATCGCCTTCTGAGCCAACCACTTCTAAACTGTCAAGCTGCCAGCGATATTCCTGAGCAAACAAATCGCTGTACTCAAAGTTGTTAGAAAACACCGACGTATAGGTGAACTTGAGGGTTAATTCCCCGCCGCCATCTCTATCAATTTGCCTTGTTACATCGAAGGTCTGGAATTGATAGTCATCAGGCGCTTTGCCATTTAGCAACTCACAGGCATACGCATCAGGAGCAAATTCGCCATAGCTGTTGCCTGACTCGGGAATGGTGTTATCAATTCTGACCGCATTCGGCACTTTTGTAGGAGTGCTGCCACCGCCTGAACCTTGCTCGCCACTTGTTCTAAATTCGGGGTTGTACTGAATAGTGGTAGTCGGGTTTTCATCATCCCATCGAACAGTATCGCCAACAAAACCAATTCGTACTGGGCCGTAATAGGTGTCATATTGCGCCTCCTGATAAACACCTTTCTTCGAGTCCAGCCTTTTGTATTCAGCGCCAGGGCTTGAGTTCTTCAAAATATCAGCCGAGTTTTTAGGGATAAACCTGAACTCCAGCTGACGAGGGCCATTCATGTCGGTGACCCTGATGAAGTTATACACATCAACCGGCGCATTATTAGTTACACAGAACTGATCGCCTAATGGATGCCAATCTTGATTAGCTCCCGTGTCACTGACAGGTCGGAACCAAATAGTAAAAGCCGATGTCCTCTGGTAATACAGAGTCATGTTGCCGTTAGTTATTGAGCTTCCCTCGTCTTGAAATTCATCAACTGTCTCTGGAGACGGTATATCTGCAAAATTACAAAGGCCGCTTACGCGACCCCAAACTTGAGACTTGATTCCGAACTCAGTTACCTCAGCAGGGCGCACATTCCTGATCACTGCAAGTGATGCTCTGCCCAGTGTCCAGAACGATGTTCCCACCCATTTAGGTGGAGGGTCGCCACCATCCCAAGTAACA
>Ga0115013_10002223_pt1 | contig 10858 bp, 12 predicted proteins | sample SouAtlMetagenome_2_FD_88686 | JGI IMG/M metagenome (GOLD analysis project Ga0115013, IMG submission 88686) | Marine eukaryotic phytoplankton communities from Atlantic Ocean - South Atlantic ANT15 Metagenome | ecosystem: Environmental > Aquatic > Marine > Oceanic | place: South Atlantic Ocean...
AAAAAAAACCTTAGAATATATTCCTAAAGAGATTTTTACAATTGCTGATGCCAAACGAGGGGATATTGGAAATACTTCAAAAATGTACGCCAAAACCTTTTTTGAAACTTATAATTTTGATTCTGTTACTGTTGCACCATATATGGGGTCAGACTCTGTTAAGCCTTTTTTAGACTTTGATGGAAAGTGGGCTATTGTTTTAGCATTAACGTCTAATCAAGGGGGCTTAGACTTTCAACTCCTCAAAGATGAAGATAACGAAATGTTATATCTAAAGGTGCTTAAAAAAGTTCAAACTTATGGACGTAACATCATGTTTGTAGTTGGAGCTACTAGAGCAAAAGCCTTGAAAGAAATTCGTAAGATAGCACCTGACAACTTTCTTTTGGTCCCTGGTGTAGGTGCCCAAGGGGGAAGTCTTGAAGAGGTTGCCGAATATGGAATGAATTCACATTGTGGTTTATTAGTTAACTCCTCTAGAGGAATTATTTATGCTAGTTCTTCACAAGGCTTTGCAAAAATAGCTAGACAAAAATCATTAGAGTTGCAAAATAAGATGAGTGAAATGCTGAAAAATGCATCACTTCTACAATAAAATTACTGATTACACATTATACTAACTAAACTAAATTAATGATGAAAAAATATTTAATCCTATCTATTTTGATAGTGATTTCTATCGACTCATTTTCTCAACAAAAATATACCATTAGTGGCTTCGTTAATGATAATGAAAATGGGGAATCATTGATTGGTGTAAATGTAATAGATCAAGAAAAACTTTTCGGCACAACGTCTAATACATACGGCTTTTATAGTCTTACTTTACCAGAGGGTAGTTATGAAATTTCGTTTACTTATATTGGTTTTGAAACCTTGAAACAAAGTGTAAACCTTAACAAAAATATTTCACTCAATGTTGATTTAATGAGGTCTAGTACTGATATTGGTGAGGTAACTATTGTAGCTGAAGAGACCGTTGTTGAAAGAACACAAACAAGTATAGTAGAGGTCCCTGTGCAACAAATAAAAAACATTCCAGCATTATTTGGTGAAGTAGATGTTTTAAAAGCTATTCAATTATTGCCTGGTGTACAATCTGGTGGTGAGGGAACAAGTGGCTTTTATGTACGTGGTGGCGGTCCCGATCAAAATTTAATTCTTTTAGACGGGGTACCTGTTTATAATGCCTCACATTTATTCGGTTTTTTTTCGGTTTTTAATGCCGATGCCATAAAAAATGTAAGGCTAACAAAGGGAGGTTTTCCTGCGCGTTTTGGTGGGCGTTTATCTTCTGTTCTTGAAATTGATATGAAGGAAGGCAATATGAAGAAGATCGAAGGTGAGGGAAGTATAGGCTTAATTTCCTCAAAATTGACGCTACAAGGTCCAATAATAAAAGACAAGACATCATTTATTGTTTCGGGAAGAAGAACTTACATAGATATTTTAGCACAACCTTTTATTAGAAGTGCTAACGATGGTAACCCCGCAGGTTATTACTTTTATGATTTGAACGCCAAGTTAAATCATAAATTTTCTGAAAAAGACAGACTTTATTTGAGCGCTTATTTGGGAAAAGATAGATTTTATTTGTCTGAAGGAGATGAATATAGCTCATTAATAGATAATACCAATTACAAATCGACATCAAGAGATGATTTTGGTTTGGACTGGGGAAATGTAACTTCTTCTTTACGTTGGAATCATCTTTTTTCTAATAAACTATTTGCTAATACAACTTTAACATATAGTAAATACCAATTTAACACTATATATGATAGCTATTCATCAGAAGTAACACCATACACAACTGACACAGACACTACTAATTTCAACTATTTTTCTGGAGTTAAGGACTATGGCGCAAAATTTGATTTTGATTATTTACCTAATCCAAATCATTACATCAAATTCGGTTTAAATTACGTGTATCATAACTTCTATCCTGGTTCTTTGGTATTGTATCTCAGTTCCTACGAAAGAGATTCTCTGGGTGTAGAAAATTATCAGGTACCATATGATACGACTTTCAATTTTTCCGAAGCATTAGAAAGCAATGATGCTTTTTTTTATTTAGAAGATGATATAAAAGTTAATGATCAATTGAAAGTCAATTTGGGAATGCATCTAGGTTATTTTAATACCAATAACAAAACCTATTTTTCTTTTCAGCCTCGATTTTCATCGCGTTATTTAATTAATAAAGATTGGTCTTTAAAAACCTCCTATGCTGAAATGCAGCAAAATATACACTTGTTAACTGGTAGTGGAGCTGGATTGCCGACCGATATTTGGGTGCCGAGTACCGATTCTGTTCCGCCACAATATTCTAAACAAGTAGCTTTTGCTGCTAACAAAAACTTCTTAAATGGTTTGATAGAAGTCAGTATAGAAGGGTATTACAAATCAATGAGTGACTTAATTACATTAAAACCTGGTGCTGAAATTATTGGATTTGATGATTGGAAAAATAAAGTAGACACTAATGGAATTGGAAGGTCTTATGGTGCAGAGTTATTTATTCAGAAGAAAAAAGGTAAAACTACTGGTTGGATAGGGTATACGCTTTCGTTTAGTGAGAGAAAGTTTGAAGGGGTTAATTTTGGGAAGTGGTATCCCTATAAGTTTGATAGAAGGCACGATTTTTCATTAGTGATGTCGTATGAATTTTCAGACAATTTCGATATTGGTCTAACTTGGGTTTATGGATCAGGTAATAATATGACCTTTCTAGAGTCTAGATATCCATCAGTTAACATAAACGGCAATATAAATGGTATTGATGAAGGTAGTGTTGGTGAAATAGAGTATTACCCTACAAGAAATAATCTCAGACTACCTGCTTATCATAGATTAGATATAGGTTTAAACTTTCATAAAAAGAAGAAATGGGGGGATAGAACTATTTCAGTAGGTGCTTACAATGTTTACAATAGAAAAAATCCATTTTTTCTGTCTGTGAACGATAAGATAGAAGTGCAAAATGGTGTGCCTACAAGCACTAGAGTTGTCCAGCAAACCTCTTTATTTCCAATAATACCATCTATTTCTTATAAATTTAAATTTTAGAATAATGAAAAGATTTTTTTACTCCATCATTATCGTAATTTCATTTATCTCTTGTGAAAATTTACAAACTGTTATTGATATTGATTTACCAGCCCATGAATCTAAATTAGTAGTTAATTCAGTTAACAAAGTTGGTGAAAATTGGAAAGCCTATGTCAGTCTTTCCCAAGCACCCTTGTCTACAAGTGATTTTGTTTTTTTGAACGATGCATTAGTTATATTAATTGATGGTGAGACCATTCTAGATACCTTAACATATAATGCTCTAAAGAACAGATATGAATCTTCATTAATTGTACAAGAAGGAACGAATTTTGAAATTCAAGTATCACATTCAAAATACAATACTATAAATGCTGCTTTGTTTCCTTTTCAAAAAGTACTCCTGAAATCTATTGAAGAGCTCCAAAATATCACTAGTGAAACAACGAGTCTTAAGTTTACAATTGATGATCCTCAATCAACTAATTATTATATGATTAATCTTAAAGCTTATTATTCGCAGGATGCTTTTGATACAACAGACATTTGGGAGGACTATTATTCAGAAATAGATAAGATATATTTTGATAGCGATGACCCCTCTTTGAATCAAGGACAATTTTCAAGAGGCAAAGTGCTTTTTGACGATAAGTTATTTAATGGAACAACAAAAGAGTTTAATTTATTATTCGATAGTGATGTATCTACAAAAGCTGACTCTATACTTTTAAATTTATGGAGTGTAGATTATGCTTTTTACAGCTATTTTACAACAAAGATTATACAATCAAATACAGGAAATAATCCCATTTTCAATTCTGAGCCTGTTAATGTTTATAATAGCTTTCTTGATGGTGATGGCGAAATTCAAGGATATGGTATATTTGCAGTATCATCTAGGGATAGTGTTATTGTTAAAACGGATTAGCTGTTTTAAATTGCCATGAACGAACAATTACTTCATTATATTTAGCTCTTTACTCAATTTGATGTAAAGTCATTATCAACAAGCCATAACTTGCCTTTATATATATATTCTATATGTAAGTCTAATTGTGATGTCGGATCTGATTTTTTAAGTTCTAGAATATGTAATAATGAATTAGATATCCAACATACAGTCTATATAAGTATTATTACCGGCCCTAAAAAATTATTGTGAATCTAAAAAATGTTTAAATTGCAACATTAGCAAAACGACTTGATTACAAAAAATGAAAAATCTAGTTAATTTTCTTGAAAAACAATTCTTTGGAGTAAGTGCATGGTGGGCTGGTAAGTTAGGTTTGAGACCTTCTTTTGTACGCTTATTTTTTATATATCTGTCTTTTGTTAACTTTGGTGTTCCGTTGATATACCTAAGTATGGTTTTTGTGCTAAGAGTTAGAAATCATTTTAAATACCGCAAAAGACCTAACGTATTTGATTTATAATTAATAGAAGATTTTATTGTAAAATAATACAAAGAATTCATGAGTGAAAAAAAAATACTAAGAGTTTGTTCTTGGGTATCTGAAAAGTTTGATCTTGATGTCTCAGGAATACGAATGTTGTTTATTATTGCCGCTATTCTTGGTTTAGGCTCACCTATTTTAATTTATTTTATCTTATATATGGTAAAGCCAAAAAACATATAATTTAATGAGTAATACGATTTTAATAACAGGAAGTAATGGCTTGTTAGGTCAAAAACTTGTTAATCTATTAAAACAAAAAAATCAAGTTGTGGCAACCTCATTGGGTTCTTGTTTAATTTCAGACCAGTCCGATTTTATCTATCAAAGTTTAGATGTGACAGAAGAAAAAAATATTTTACAAATATTTGAAAAATATAAACCTGACTTTGTGATAAACACAGCTGCAATGACCAATGTAGATGGTTGTGAGGATGATAAAGAGTTGTGCGACAGGATAAATGTGACATCTGTAAAATACTTATCTAGGGCTTGTGAGAAGTTTAATTCGCATCTAATACATATTTCTACAGACTTCATTTTTGATGGAGAAAACGGACCTTATCGAGAAAATGACCAAGCCAATCCTTTGAGTTATTATGGCTTGTCAAAATGGAAGTCAGAGCAAGTTTTACAACAATCCAATTGTAAGTGGGCTATTCTGAGAACTATAATTTTATACGGAACGGCTGAAAATTTACAAAGAAATAATATTGTTCTGTGGGGAAGAAAAGCATTAAAAGAAGGTAAAGAGTTGAATATAATTGACGATCAATTTCGTTCTCCAACCCTAGCTGAAGATTTGGCACAAGCATGTTATTTAGTTATTGAGAAAGAAGCTATTGGCATTTACAATGCCTCAGGAAAAGACATAATGAGTATATATGAAATGGTGGAGAGAATGGCCGACTTTTATCAATGTGATAAATCTCAAATAAATAGAATATCTTCAACCACTTTAAATCAAAAAGCAAAACGTCCACCAAAAACAGGATTTATTTTAGATAAAAGTAAAAAAGAATTGGGCTATAAACCTCATTCTTTTGAAGAAGGATTAAGCTTGCTAGAAAAACAACTCAATTAATAATATCAATTAGACTCTGTATGAAACGTATTATATTTTTGTTATCATCAATTTTAATCACTAACTCAGCTTTTGCTGAAGAATCCAAAAAATTAGGAGATCGCATCAACGATTTCTTTGTGCCAATAGTAGATGTCATTGCTATGTTTATTTTTTGGGATCCTATTGCTGCTATGGGTTTCGATATAGGCACTTCAATTCCAATTGTTGTAGTTTGGTTAGTGTTTGGCGCATTATTTTTCACTATAAAGATGAACTTCATCAATGTCAGAGCATTTAAACACGCTATAGATTTGGTTCGTGGTAAATACGATGATCCTAACGATGAGGGAGAGGTTTCGCATTTTCAAGCCTTAGCCACAGCTTTATCTGCAACAGTTGGTTTGGGAAACATCGCTGGAGTTGCTGTTGCAATAACTGTAGGCGGTCCAGGAGCAACCTTTTGGATGATTGTAGCTGGCTTGTTAGGAATGTCATCAAAATTTGTTGAGTGTACATTAGGCGTCAAATATAGAGTGGTTAATGAGAATGGTGAAGTCTCGGGAGGACCAATGTACTATCTTAAGAATGGTTTAGCTAAATATGGCTATGGGAATATTGGAAAAGTATTAGCTGTCTTGTTTGCTATACTTTGTATTGGAGGTTCTTTTGGTGGAGGTAATATGTTCCAATCCAATCAAGCATATGCTCAGTTATCAGGGCAATTTCCAATGCTTTCTGGTAATGGTCCAATGTTTGGCTTTCTACTAGCGATTCTAGTAGGTACAGTAATTATTGGTGGTATTAAAAGTATAGCTAGAGTGACAGAGAAAATAGTGCCATTTATGGCAGTTCTTTATGTGGCTGCAGCATTAGTTATTTTAGCAGTTAATTTTTCAGAAATCGGTAATGCTTTTGCTATGATATTTAAAGGAGCTTTTGCTCCAAGTGCAGCCTTTGGAGGTTTTATAGGTGTCATAATTCAAGGTTTTAGGAGGGCAGCCTTTTCAAACGAGGCTGGGGTGGGTTCTGCCTCAATTGCTCACTCTGCTACCAAAACCAATGAGCCAGTAAGTGAAGGAATTGTTTCTTTACTTGAACCATTTATTGACACAGTTGTAATTTGTACAATGACAGCCTTAGTTATTATTGTCACTGGAATGTCTGGTGTTCAAGGAGTTGAAGGTGCTCAACTTACTTCTCAGGCTTTTGAGAGTGTTATATCTTGGTTCCCATATGTTTTAGTTATTGCTATTTTCTTATTCGCATTTTCTACTATGATATCTTGGTCTTATTATGGGTTAAAATCTTGGACTTATTTATTCGGTTCCTCAAAGAAATCAGAACTCCTTTACAAGCTTATATTTTTAATTTTCATCATCGTAGGCGCATCAGTCAAATTAGGGGCTGTACTAGATTTTTCAGATATGATGATTTTAGCTATGGCATTTCCAAACATATTAGGTTTATTGATTCTCTCTGGTGAGGTCAAAAAAGACTTAAAAGAATATTTTAATAAAGTTAAAAATGGGGTGATTAAAAAAATAAAATAAACATCTCATTAATGCATGAAAAACTTCTTTTATAATGAGAGCTGATATCATCACTTGCATTAATAAAGAGTTGCAGTCTCAGCCTTACATTTCTTATAAATTATCTAGTGTGATTGTTAATTACAAATACTTACACGGTGTATACAAAACACTAAGTGATTTAACGAAATTACATTTGATAGACTGCCTTAAATTCCGTAAAATTGTAGCATATTTAACAACCGATGAAAACAAGCCTGTTAGCCGAACATATTAGGGAAGTAAAAGACTTTCCAAAAAAAGGTATTTCTTTCAAAGATATCACGCCGATTTTATCAAATCCTGAACTTTCTGCTAAGGTCATAGATTCATTTATAGAATGTTTAAATGATAAAAAAATAGATGCAATTGTTGGAGTTGAAAGTAGAGGTTTTTTATTTGGAATGTTATTAGCAAATACTTTAAAAGTGCCTTTTATTCCTGTTAGAAAGGCTGCTAAGCTTCCTGCCGATACGATTGTTGAAGAGTATGCATTAGAATATGGAACAGCTAAAGTTGAAATACATACTGACGCTATTCAAGAAGGTTGGAATATTGTTGTTCACGACGATTTATTAGCTACTGGAGGAACAGCATTAGCAGCTTCAAAACTAGTTCAGCGATTGGGAGGTAATGTTATATCATTTTTATTTCTTGTCGAGTTATCATTTTTAGGAGGAAGGATAAATTTGTTAGATTATTCAACATCAATAAAATCATTAATTAAATATTAGTATGGATTTTAATTACAATGAAAACCAGAAGTTAATTTCAGAAATGATTCGTTCTTTTTCAGCAAAAGAAATTGTTCCGAATGTAAAGGAATGGGATGATGATCAAATTTTTCCTGTTCACGTGTTTAAAAAACTCGGCGAATTGGGTTTAATGGGAGTTTTAGTTCCTCAAGAATATGGCGGATCAGGCTTTGGATACGCAGAGTATGTTACTGCAATCGAAGAATTAGCAAAAGTAGATCCTTCTGTTGGATTGTCAATGGCAGCCCATAACTCTTTGTGCACCGGACATATTATGCAGTTTGGTAATGAAGAACAAAAGAAAAAGTATTTACCAAAATTAGCCTCGGCAGAATATTTAGGAGCATGGGGTTTAACAGAGCATAATACTGGTTCCGATTCTGGCGGCATGTCTACTACAGCCGTAAAAGATGGTGATGATTGGATGTTGAATGGCGCTAAAAATTTCATTACTCACGCTATTAGCGGTGATGTTTCGGTTGTTATTGTCAGAACTGGAGAAAAGGGAGATCCTAAAGGCATGTCAGCTTTTATTGTAGAAAAAGGAACACCAGGTTTAACCTCTGGAAAAAAAGAAGATAAACTTGGTATGCGTGCATCGGAAACAGCGGAGTTAATCTTTGACAATTGTAGAGTTCCTAAAGCAAATCTTTTAGGCAATGTTGGCGATGGCTTTGTTCAAGCTATGAAGGTCTTAGATGGAGGTAGAATCTCTATAGCAGCATTGTCATTAGGTATTGCCAAAGGAGCTTATGAAGCAGCCTTGAAATATGCTAAAGAAAGAGTGCAATTCGGCAAGCCTATTGCTCAGCACCAAGCTATAGCATTTAAACTTGCTGATATGGCTACTACCATAGAAGCCTCTGAGTTATTGATATATAAAGCTGTCGGTAAGAAAAATGCTAATCAAAAAGTTACTTTAGATGGAGCGATTGCTAAGTATTATTCTTCTGAAGTAGCTGTTAAAGTATCTACTGATGCCATTCAGGTATTAGGAGGTTATGGATATACTAAAGACTTTCCTGTAGAACGATTTTATCGTGACTCAAAGTTATGTACTATCGGAGAAGGAACTTCGGAAATTCAAAAAATAGTCATAGCTAAGCAAATTTTAAAGTAAGCAGTTGTAAGTGAAGTAGATATTTGTATATTTGCAGCCCAATAAAAATTTGAATATGATAATTATTCCAGTTAAAGACGGAGAATCTATTGATAGAGCACTTAAGAAATTTAAGAAGAAATTCAATATGACTGGTACGATGAAGCAGTTAAGAGCTCGTCGTGAATTCACAAAAAAGTCAGTTGAATTGCGTAATCAAAAGATTAAAGCCGCATACAAAGAAACTTTACAGAGAGAAGAAGACTAGTTCGCTTCTTAGCTCTGCTTATTCGAGACATCATTTGAATTTTTGATACTATTTTAGTATATTCGTTCAAAACGTTGTCTCTTTTTTATGCCTTTGACTCAAAACTATCTTGATTATTTACTTTTAGAGAAACGCTACTCGTCTCACACAGTAAAAGCTTACCGAACTGATCTCAGAATATTTGAGTCATATCTTAAAGAAATATATACCACGTCTATTGACAAAGCCAATCACGCCATGATACGTAGTTGGTTGGTAGAAGAACTGAACAAAGGAAATTCTGCAAGAACAGTCAATCGCAAAATTACAACCCTAAAGTCTTTTTACAAGTACCTTATTAAAGAACAGAAAATAAAGCAAAACCCTACCTTAAAGATATCATCTTCTAAAACTTCAAAAAAGTTGCCTCAATTTGTTGGACTTGCTGATATGAACGAACTTCTCGATAAGCTAAAATTTGAAGAAAACTTTTCAGGTTCTAGAGATAAACTCATTATTGAAGTTTTTTATTCAACTGGAGTTAGACTATCAGAGCTGATAAATATCAAACTAACAGACGTAGACTCTCTAAAAAGTCAAATTAAAGTGCTTGGAAAAAGAAATAAAGAACGCCTTATTCCGTTAACAAAAGAGCTGCAAAAATCAATTGAAGGCTATATGACTTTAAGGATGAAAGAAAAAGCAATCGATCGTTCATATTTATTTCTTACTGACTCAGGTAAAAAACTCAATCCAAGTATGGTTTACAGAAAGGTAAATGAACTTTTGAAAGGCGTAACGACTCTAGAAAAGAAAAGCCCACACGTTCTTAGACACACTTTTGCTACTCATATGCTGAATAATGGGGCAGATTTGAATGTCATTAAAGAATTATTAGGACACGCCAGTCTTTCAGCCACCGAAGTTTATACTCACAATTCTATAGACCGGCTTAAAGAAATATTTAATAACGCTCATCCTAGAGCATAAAAACATTAGAATTATGCAAATAACCATTCACTCAGTGCGTTTCGACGCCGACCAAAAGTTACTTAACTTCATAAACAAGAAAATAGAAAAGTTAACACAGTTTGATGATGAGCTTATATCCTCTGATGTTTTTTTACGTATTGAGAATGCCACAGACAAATCTAATAAGCTAGTAGAAGTAAAGATAAATACGGGCTTTAACGAGCTGTTTGCAAGCAAAAAATGCGAGTCTTTTGAAGAGGCGGTTGATCTTGTCCAAGAAATATTGATAAGACAGGTCAAGAAAAACAAGCAAAAAAAGCGCTTAGTTTAGCCTTAATTTCCCCTTTAAAACAATAACATAAAAAAAAACAGTATTTGTTATTTGTCTGAAACAAAAACTTTAATACATTTGCAAACCCTTTTTCAAGAGGGGCTGTTTTTTTATTTATTGAAATTGCCGCTATAGCTCAGCTGGCTAGAGCAGCTGATTTGTAATCAGCAGGTCGTGGGTTCGAGTCCCTCTAGCGGCTCAGTTCTTAGTTTAAGAGCTAATTGTTATGGGGAGATACTCAAGCGGTCAACGAGGACAGACTGTAAATCTGTTGGCTACGCCTTCGTAGGTTCGAATCCTGCTCTCCCCACA
>Ga0115013_10002226_pt1 | contig 10853 bp, 10 predicted proteins | sample SouAtlMetagenome_2_FD_88686 | JGI IMG/M metagenome (GOLD analysis project Ga0115013, IMG submission 88686) | Marine eukaryotic phytoplankton communities from Atlantic Ocean - South Atlantic ANT15 Metagenome | ecosystem: Environmental > Aquatic > Marine > Oceanic | place: South Atlantic Ocean...
CGTAAAAATAAAAATAAATATCCAATTAAATCATAATTATATCGCATTACTAAATTTGGTTCTAGATGATGTTTATCATGTTTTGCCTCTCCAAATATTATTGAAAAAATATTGGAAAAAGTATAATAAGATAAATCTTTTGAGTGACAATTATTCTTTACAATTTTTGAATGAGCATATACGTTGAAAGAAAGAACAAAGTGAGATACAATTATAGAAGATAATATTGAGTAATACAAACCTTTTTGTAAACCAAATATTTTTGTTAAAATACTAAATTCAATTGCTATTGGAATAAAGGAATAAGAATCAATGAATAATATTTCAGAATAATTTAATTGTTGTTGGAATTTTAAGTATTTAAACTTGGGAAATAAGTTTTTAGGATTGTAAACCCACCCAATCCAGGCATATATTTTACTATTTATTATTGGACTGTGTGGATCATTTATTGTGTCACATTCTAGATGATGTAAATTATGATGACTTGCCCACCATAAGCACCCCTTCATTCCACCTAATTGACTTAAAAAAGCAAAAACAAAATTTATAAATCTATTTCTTGATATGAAACTTTTATGTGAAAAATATCTATGATATAAAGGTAATGTAAAAAAAGCACGAAAAAAAGTAATCAAAAATAGTTTAATTATCATTTTGCAAGATGGTGCCTTCATTTTAAATATGAATAACAATATATTTCCAAAAGGAAAGATTAAATGCGATAAAATATAACCCAACTTATAAAAAATATTCATGTTTAAAATATAGTGATATTTTTTTCAACTTTGAAAATTAAAAAAATTGTAATTATATTTCTTCTTAAATGATAAAAACTAATTCTGATTACTTGAAAAAAAATTGAAATTTTTTTCTATTTGAATAAGATAATAACTTTTATACTTATAACTATACAGAAAATAACAATTTCATAAGTTAAAACATGAATCTTACTGTGCCCCCATCATACTGGAATACAGAATGGTTGGAAAGACAAAAAAGAAGCAGAAAAAATCTTTACCCAACTGAAAAGGAAAAAGCAGAAAAAGAAAGGTTGAGAAAAGAAGAATATCAAAACAAAAAAGAGCGAGAGATCGCCACCAAAGAAGAAAACAAAAAAAGGTTTGAGACTTGGTTTCAATCTAAAATGGATTCTTTTGATCCAAATTACCAGCCAAAAAAAAGTTTTAACTCTTATTCTACTTTCTTAATGAAGGACGACACTTGGCTTAAACTATATAACAAGTTAAGTAGGAAGTTTAAAATTGCAATACCAAATAAGGATATTTCTAAACTACAACAGCGTTATCTTCTTGATATTTTATCAGAAGAAGAAAAGCAACAGTACTTTAAAGAAATGTCTGAAAAAAGAAAAAAAGAAGATGAAAGAAGAGAAAAGCAAGAAGAAAGTAATAAGATTTATCGAAAAAAAGAAAAAGAAAAAAAAGCGAAATGGATTGAATGGTACAGAAAAGCCTGCAAAGTTGAGTTGAAACCCAAGTCGTTTAAAAATGAAGCATCTGCCAAAAAAGCAGAAAAAAGAGACTTAAACAAAATGAAAGAAATGGGTTTCTTCAGATATATCTTTCATCACTGGGATAGTTTGGAACAGTTTTCTAATCTCAGTAATTCAGAACTGATTCACCTTTACCGAGTCAAAGTTGAAGAAGACAAAATTACTAAAAAACAAAAAAGTAAGGAAAAAGTTGTTTCCTTTATTGAAAAAGAAAAACAACTAAAACAACAATGTCTTGAAGCTGGAGTAAAATATGTTGAATATGAAAAACTACCCAGTAAACAATGGGCCGAGACAAGCAAATGGCAAAATTGGTCAGAAAAAGATAAGAAAAGAATTGTTCAAATTAAAGAAAATCTTAAACAATCTGCACTTAATCAAGAATGGCAGAAATTGTCTGAGAAACAAAAACTGGAAATTGTTGAATTTAGAAAGCATATTCTTCAGTTGGAAAAGGAAAAATTCAAAGATTTTAAGTATGAAGAAAGAAGTTTTCGACCAATAATCGAAAGAAAAGACATTTACTATTCTTCTACTGGACATAGTTTAACCATCGATCCAAGTTGGAATTCCGAAAGAAGAATGGAGGAAATCCAAAAATTCAATGAAGGGGTTAGAGATTTCTAAAAAATAAAAAACAAAAATATAAAAAAAATACTTGTTAGTGTTTTTTTTATGTTATCTTATATTTAACTTTCTAATTTTTTTTTTGTTTACATGGTAATTTTTTAATAAATATTTTAGTAAATAATATCAAGTAAATGGAATACATAGCAATTGCAAATATATTTCCATGCCAATTATTTTTCCAACTATCGGGGCATTTAAAAGTTAATGTTAATATATATATTCCAATACCCATTTGTAAAGTTTGAATTGTAGTAATTAAAATACTACAAGGTATTTTGATACCTAAAGTTGTTATTGCATAATATAAATACATTACAGCATGTACAAACATATTTATTCCAGAAAACCAATAACCAGATGAATCTGATATAGAGGAATAATATGTACTATGCCAACAATATAAAAAAGTAATTAGATGGTGAAACCAATGTAAAAAAATAATTTTTTTTTTTCGTAATATAAGAAATATTGTATCAATCCATTCGAAAATTTTTGTTAAATTAAAAACACCAACATACCAAGCTATTTTATTGCTAAAAGGTTTTTGATAATTACAAACACTAGATTGCAAATTATTATCTTGTAAATCCATATATATCCAAGATAAAACATAATAAGATCCTATTCCGCTCAGAATAGACAGTGATAAATTCCAAAACAACAACGGTTTTTTTAACAAATAAGGTTGTTTATTTTTCATTATTTGTTGTCCAATCCATATTAATGGAAGATAAAGAAAAGATGCAACTATAAAATAATTATGATAATATATAAAAAAGGTTGTAAAACTTTCATACCAATTTATTTCTTTATTTGGAAAACCATCAATAATATCTTTAATCTGACTAGAATTTAGTAGTTGCAAATTCATTAATATAATTATACATTAAACTTTTAAATACTGTTTAATAAATTGTTTTGGATCTGTTTTATCTACATCAATTACATAATCAAAATGACTTTCATCTATATCATCAATTTGAGATTCACTATTATCATTGATATAATTAAGATGAGATCTCCATGTTTCAGGGTAAGTTTTTTTGATTCTTTGAATTTGTAAATTTTTGGATATTTTTAGTTTTATTAAAATCCACTTTTCTTTTTTTAGAGTTAATAATTCATTCTCATATCTAATATCATCTATAATTACATCTTGATGTTTGTTTGCCTCTCTAATAGTTGCATTAATCCAAACATTCTTTTCTATTTCTCTCATTTTTTTCCCAATTTGAATGAGTAATTGTCTATCTTTTTGCTGCATATCAAATAAATCTTTTGCGATTTCTTTCAGTTTATAAGCAAAGGAAGTAATATAAAGGGCATTATTTTTTTCTTTTAAATAATTAGCCAAAGTACTTTTACCACTACACATTTTTCCACAAATACCAATTTTCATTAAATTTTAATTATATTTTTATCTTTAATATTAATATAATGAAATTAATTAATCTAATTTACAGTATAATTAAAAATCCAGTAGATTACACAATTGACGAAGAAAAAGTATGGATTTTTAAACAACAAATAGAAAACAAATTCCCTTTTTGGAAAGATCAAATTAAAAATGTTTTTAAAAGAATTAAATTTGATAAAAAAGTATTAATGACTTATATAAATTATAAAAAAAATATGGATGGTGGGAGAATTACTTATCAAAATTATAGGGATAAGATTGTAAACACAAAAAGAATCAAAGGGGGTATCAAATTTTGGAACCAAAATAGAAAATTTTTGAATAATATTAACAAAGAATTTGGAATCCCACCTGAAATTATTATATCTATAATTGGTATTGAAACAAATTACGGTAATTTTTTAGGAAATTGGGTAATTTTAAATAATTTATACACTTTGGCATTTAATAATTCTTCTAAAATTACTAATAATAAAAAAAATTTTTTTACTGAAGAATTAATGTTTTTCCTTTCCTATTGTATAAATAATAAATATACTATAAACCAAATGTTTGAAATTAAAGGGTCCTTTGCGGGTGCAATTGGATTACCTCAATTTATGCCTTCTAGTATTAAAAGATATGCCAAGGATGGGGATAATGATGGAAAAATAGATTTATTTAATAGCCATTTTGATATTATAAAAAGTATCGCTAGTTATTTAAAAAAAAAAGGTTGGAAAAAACACCATTTAATAATAGTTTCACCAAAAAAAAAGGAATTAGTAAAATATAAAATGAACAAAACAATTAAAAAATGCAAGAGAACATATATTTTATTAGATAACAAAAAAAAATATATCGGTAATAATTTTTGTATTTTAAAAAGATATAATAATAGTAACTTTTATGCAATGGCTGTTTATGATCTAGGAGAAGAATTAAGAAGACAATTATGATTATAATATTTATAAAATAAAGTATTTAATGCATACTTTCCTAATTAAACACTATTTTTTAACTATTGTATTTACTTGACAATATTATCAGTGTAATACTTTTCAGCAATATTTTTAAATTTTTCTGCATCTTTTTTATAAGTGTAGTAACCTTTTTCTACACAATCTAAACAATTATAAATTAGATCATTATTCATAAAATTATATAGTTCCTTTTTGGATATTTTATTATCAAATAAAATTTTTTTTTTATTTTCAAAAAAACTATCATAATATAAAATACCTGTTATCCAGAGTTCAAAATTTTTTTTTGACGCTGTTCTGTTACAAACTGATAAAAAATTATAAAATTCTTGTAAACTTAGAAAATTGTTTTTATTTTTATCATGAAAAATAAAGATTTGTTCTACTACATCCATTTGAATTTTTTCTATTTCGCTTTTTTTAAAAGAGGCTACATAATTATTTGCTTTGCAAGAATTTAAATTGCATGCTAATAATAAAATAAGTAGAATATTCATTATATTATAATGTTAGAAATTAATATGACTAGATTTTTTTTTTAGTTATTATTTTAGAGTAATAAGATCATTTTATTATTCAAAAATAAGGTTATATTTTTTATGTATCTCTTTCTTTTTTTTTATCATTAAAATAAGTATACATACTTAAAATAAATATTAAAATATAGGTTAATCCTAAAAATAAATAGTATTTTGGTAAAGATTTATTCATTAAATGTAAGAATCCTAACACTAAATACAACAAATATTTATAGAAATATATATCCAAATAAAAATTTACCATTATTAGTTAATAATATAATATCATATTATTTTTTTGATAATATGGATTTATTGTAAGTAAAAAATAATAAAAAAATTTCAAACCTATTGATATTAAAACACATCTTTTTACATTATAAGATGATTTTTCAGATGTATATAATTTGTACCATATACCTAATTCAGATTCTCTTAATATTTTTAATAACATATTTTTAATATTATATTTTTTTTTCAGATTTTCTCTTTATAAAAGAAATAATTTGCAACACTAAATACAAACAGAAAGATACAAATAAAAGGTTAACAAAGGTATTAATAAATATTCCATAATTTAAAGTAACTGCTCCATCTTCTTTAGCTTGTTTAGGAGAATTGTATGTAGCATTGTTAGTTTTTCCTTGTGATAAGACGGTAAACAGATTTTCAGAATGTGTTCCAACACCAATACCTATTAAAATAGGCATAATTATATCTACAACCATACTAGAAACTAATTTTTGAAATGAACTGGCCATGATCATACCGATAGCAATATGCAATACATTTTCTTTAAAGGCAAATTGTTTCCAACCTTTGTAGAATTTTTTAACATCTTTAATAATAATTTTAGGAGTATCTATAATTGTACTTTCATTTCTATCAATAGATTTTTCTCCAACCGGATAAGGGCTTATTTTATTTTTCATTTTGGTAAATAAATAAAACATGAAACTATCAAATTTTATTTAGTTTTTAATTATATATTTTTATATTTAATCACTCCATCCACTGCTACTTCTGCTATTAGCATTTTCACTACTTTCTCTCTGAACTTTCTTTTTTCTTTTCGCCATTTTCAAAGCCATTTCTTCTAACATACCCATTTTTTTTTTAGGATTTTTTTTTTTTTCAATTTCATGATCGGAGGCTCTTTTTAATTTATTTTGGGTGAAAGCTTGGATTTGGCTTAGAAGGTTTGTAGGTTTACCCGTGTTTTTAACAGTTCTTTTGCTGTTGCTTCCTTTTTTAGAATCACGTTTAGCAGTTTTTTTTAAAGCTGTATTTCCTTTAATAGCAGCCAATAAGGCTGGTGGTTGTGCCGGCCTTTTATTTATTTTGGTAGGCGATGCAGGTGCATCATTCTTGGCGGAAGGGGAGGGCGGAGACCTCTTTTTTGATTTTTCTGAACTAGCAGTATTTGGTTTATTAGATGTAGATTCTGGAATTTTAACAGAATTTTCTGAAGATTCAGAAGAGGATTCAGGAACTCTTTTCTTTTTTTTAGATTTTTTGGAACTGGTGGTATTTCGTTTTTTAGATTTAGGTGGGGTATTTTTAACTGACTCTTCTGAAGATTCAGAAGAGGATTCTGAAGATTCAGATGAAGATTCTGAAGATTCAGATTGATGAACCCTTTTCTTTTTTTTTGATTTAGATTGTTTTCTTCTTCTTTGTGAAGGAACATCTTTTAGCACATATGATTTATCATATCTATTTCGTTTTTTTGTATTTTTTGAAACCTTAAAACTTTCCAGTTGACTTACATCTACTTGGGAACTTTCCATACTTGATCTTCTTTCTTTATTAGAGGCTGGTACTACAACTTGGTTCGCCGCCGCACCAGATAGTTCAGTTGCTAAAATGCTATATCCACCAGTTAGGTAGGCAGCTCCCATTTTAGCAGTTGCATTTATTCCTTTGCTTGTCATACTAAATGCACCTTTAAATGCTTTTTCAGTATGACTAGCCAATGCTTCTAAAGGGGTAATTAGTTTATGATCTCTGGTTGCTTCTAATTCTTCATGTATTTTATGGTCAAAATCTTTTAAAACTCTCATGCCTTCCGGACTTCTAATAAAATACCCTAAAAATTCAGTAATGTATCTACGAGCATGAGCATCTTCTACTACATTTTTATTATATTGTACTGTTTTCTCCTCAACGTATTCAATTAATTTTTGAATATCAATTTGAGATTCATCATCTTTATTTTTAATAATCAAATCTCTTCTATCTTTTAATTCTTCCATGGTTTGTAAAAATAATTGTTCGCCAAGTGCTAATTGTTGACTACTTCTAGTTTTTTGTTGAATTTGAGTTAGCATTTTTGAAGAAGCCCTTGATTTGGTTATTTTATCCATTAAATTAAACATATTATTTTGCCTTTCTCTAAGAGCTAACATGACTTTAGATACTGGCTCGGTTTTTTTAAGTGACAGTTGTAAATCTGCTGCTAATATTTTTCTTTGAGATTTTGCTACTTTTTTCCAATCTCTAAATTGCTGTCTGATTAATGGTAAAATAAATCTTTTTCCTATTATAATTACACTTCCTGAAATAATAACAAATTTACCAAAACTATATATTGATTCAGCAGTGGTTTGTTGAGGTTTGTAATTACCCGAAACATATTTAGTAAATTCTGCATCATCAAAACCAGACAATATATCAGTGACATTTTGATTTAAATTTTGCATTTCAGTTTTATTTAAAAATTCTCCAGGTTTAAGGCTATCACCACTTCCAAAAATGATAGAAGGTACACTAGCTACTGCAGAAGCTGTTTGACTCATAGCCCTTCTACTACATTTTAAAGCATTTCCATAAAGTGGTATATATGATGAAAATCTACTACACTCTGCTTGTAATCTTCTTACGCGTGCCCTTTCTAATAAATCTTGATTTGTTTCTAATTTCTGTTTTCTGAATTGTTTTATTACATCACTTACGCATTTATTATAAGCAACATTTTTTTCCCCTTTTACAGTAGTATTTTGGAGTTTACAATGATTTAAATTTATTCCAGAATTTTCCATTGAATCCATGATTAATTGCATACTCAGCATTTTGGCTTGTTCACTTTCACTAGTTTCATCAGCATAATACCAATTTAGAAACCAACCTAATGCACCTGTAACTCCTACAGCAAGTGCATAAGTTTTATGTAGCTGCTGAATTTTTTTTTGTGCTTCTTCAAAACGAGTTTGTTGACCCTCCAACATTTGATTTAATATTTGTTCTGTTACTTTTGTAAATAGTTGAGATACACTATCATTAGCTTCTTTTCTTAAAGCTACTAATTTTTTTTTGAGAGTTTCATCTGCTTTTTCAACTTTACTCCAAGCACCTGTCCATTTTTGTTTAACTGCTAAATTAGTAGAATCAACTAATGCGCGATCAAATGCACTAACCGTTTCTCTCCATTGTTTTTTTGTATCACCTCTTGGTATTATATCATCCATATCTTTTAAAATATCTACATAATCGCTGTAATTTTCTCGATTTTTAGTTAGTTGAAAATCCTTTAATTTACTTTCAAATTTATCTAATTTTTCATTTCTTAATGCTACCATTGACATTTGTTTATTTAAATTTTCAAAATTGCCTGATTGAAGACATTTGAAATGTATCTTTCTGCATCTTGATAAAGTCTTTTTAATACTTAAATCATTATCTAATTTTGAATAATTTTCTAAATTTTTTTTTTTTTGATGTGTAATTTCATATGTTGGATTTAATTCTGGTTCAGGTGAACCAGAAATAGCTATTCTTATCTCATTTTTTAAATCAACTAAATCATTAATTTCTGGAAAATATTTTTTTAATTTTTTAAATGATAAAGAAGCATAAAATCTATCACCTAATTTGCACTTTTTTTTGAAGAAAATATACATTTCTCCTTTAGCTGGTATGGGTATTGTTTCCTCTGAATCTTCTTCACTTGATGAAGATCGAGCAAATGAAGAAGCACCACCTTTTAAATTTTTTTTATGATTATTTTTCTGATAACTTCTCATCATGTTTAAATAAAATGTAGTTTTAACTATAGTTTCAAAAGCTGCTGAAGTATGAATGGACATCAATAAGTTAATTTCTTCAAATAAATTACCATATAATAAATAAAAAATAGAAATAAGTTTCTGGTTTTCGTTACTCATTTTTTTTTTTACTTGATTGATTTTTTTTGTAGTACATTCATGTATAATATCTGTTGTTTTTCTAAATTCAATAGCTATCTTAATATCACCCATTAAAATTCTTAATATTTCATCTTCAGTTACACCCATGTTTAAAAAACTTATAATGTGCATTCTAGCATACTGATAAACTGAAATTCTGTAAACTTCATTGATTTTACCAACTTTCATGTTTATTTTTTTTTTTGATTTTTTAACATTTTCCTCAATCATTTTTAAAACATCAAAGTTTGAATTTGCCTTTTTTGTTTTATCTGGATGATTGGCTAAATATATTTTATTAAAAATATGTGTTCTTTTATTGTTTTTAAAAAGCAATTCTTTGGAATCAATATTATGTTGCGAAACATATTGTAAAATAACTTCAAATGCTTGTATTAATTCACGTTTTGTATTATTAAATCCCCCTTTTTGTTTGAATTTCATATATAATAATAAAATATAAAAAAAATAAACCAGATATTTATTTATTTATTTATTTATTTATTCTAAATCTGAGTAAACACTTTCTTCAGAATCAGAATAATCTGGATTCCATTCTCCATCGGATTCATCACTATTAACATCTTCTTCTGATTTGTAATCTGAATCTACATCAGAACCTGGTTCTAACACTTCTTCTATTTTAGAATCTTCTAAAATAATTTCTAAATAATTTTCATCTACATATCTTTCAGGTTGTTTTTGTTTGTTTTTTCTACTTGATCTTCTTAAACCATCTACACTAAGAATACCTAAATCTTTAATATTTTCATATTGTTGCGATATAAACATATCATCATCTATGGTATTAACTTCTGTTGTTTCCGTTTTTTTAGTATAATTTCTTTTTTTCTTTTTTTTGATGTTTGTTTTATTTACTTTTTTTTTTATTTTTTTCAAAGAAGCATTGATCTGAAACAAATGTGGGTATTGTTTTTTTAAAAAGTGAAGTGCCTGTAAATGATCTTTATACCTATGTTTATCTTTTTTCATCCTGAAAAAGGATTGTATTAATACTATCTTAGGAATAATATTAGTATTTTTTCCGCTTCTGAGCTTCATGCTTTTTTTATTTTAAATTGTAACAAAAAAAGATTCAAATTTATTATTGTTATTACTTCATTCAAATAAATTTAAAGGTAATATTTTTATTTAATATATGACAACTAATAATGGAAATCTGATTCAACTCGTTTCTAATGAGGGTTATTCACTTTTTCAAGAAAATAAAATATCTATTGATAATGTTTTTTTACCGATACATAATAATCAAGTAGTAATTGCACGTAATGCTGATATGTTTTTTCCACAATATCTTTCATCTAACCATCCTGTAAATTATTTGCAATTAATCATAGGAAACAAGATTATATTAAATTTCCCCCTTGATTTTTGTAATAAACTTTCTAAATTTGAGTACGGTTTGTTTAATTCAACTGGCACATATATTTATAAAATTCCTTGGAATATTTTAAAATTTGAAAAAATTCCACTAGTTGCATTACAATTCCAATCAGTAATATTCAAAATAATTTCCGATTTTAATTGCACTGGTAATCTATATGTTTGTAATTATTTTTTAGATAATGAAGGAAGGAGGCAACTGACTTTGGACAGTTCAAATTA
>Ga0115013_10002235_pt1 | contig 10833 bp, 12 predicted proteins | sample SouAtlMetagenome_2_FD_88686 | JGI IMG/M metagenome (GOLD analysis project Ga0115013, IMG submission 88686) | Marine eukaryotic phytoplankton communities from Atlantic Ocean - South Atlantic ANT15 Metagenome | ecosystem: Environmental > Aquatic > Marine > Oceanic | place: South Atlantic Ocean...
ACATCCCTTTTTTTAATTAATCATTAAAAATATAAAAATGGTACAAGTAGTAAAAAAGTTTCATAAGCTATCAGAGAATAAGCATTATGCAGTAGGCGAAAAAGTGGAGTTTGATGCAAAAACAGAGAAACAACTAATTGAACAAGGGATTGTAAAAAAAATCGTTGTTCGTAAAAAGAAAAAATAATGAGTTACCTAAATGTTATCACTTTAGGACACGCAAAGAAATATCTACGTGTTGATGAGGAGTTAATCGACGACGATTGCCAAATCGAACGAATGATAAAATCAGCGTTAAGCACTTTGGAACGTAGGACAAATATTTTATTTTACGCAAGAGATAAAAAATACATCTTCAATGATAATTGCGTTAAGGTTTACGATTATCCAATTAATAGCGTGGTATCAACATTTGACGTAGATACGGAGCAAAAGACTTTGTTTACAAATTATCACACGAATACAACAGATAATGAGATTGTTTTAAATGTTGGATTTGAGAATAAAGATGATATACCTTTTGAGTTAATCGATTGTGCATTGCAGTATATTAAATATTTATACTACGAGGCTGAAACAAACACAGCTAATAAGGGAGGTTTACCATCTTGGCTAAATGATATGATAAACCAAAATAAACGCTTTGTATTTTGAGAGCAAGGAAGTACAATAAAAAAATAGAGATTTGGCAAACTGCCCCCGATTTTGATGGTTTCGGAGGCAATACAACGTCTGAAACTTTACTATCAAATGCGTGGTGCAAACTAATAACAAATCCAAAAAATGCAAATAGGCAGACAGATTTCGGAGAAACTGAAACGTTCGACAGGTTGGCGATTCAACTACGTAAAAATAAAAACTTGGTTTATGATCCAAAGACTATGTTTTTTAAATACAGAGGTATTGATTATAATATGGTTTCAGAGCCAGTTAATTTAGGTTTTGAGGATAGAGAAATAGAAATAATAATTGTAAAACGAATATAATGGCAGAAATAGATTTTTACAATCCTACTGATGCTGGAACTACTGTTCTGGGAGTTACGCAAATCAATAAATTAATGCCTTTTAAAAGCGTTCAAGGTGTTTATATTACGAATCCATTTGTAAAGGTTTACAACTGCGATAAATTGGTCAAGGAATATACTTTGGCTGATGGTTTGGTGTTAAATGGTACTAATGAAGTAGGAACAGAAAAAACATTAACACTAACTTTAAACGGTACTGATTTTGTAAATTATAAAGGCAGATTTTTAGATGCTAAATGTTCTTTTTTTGTTGATGGAGATATTGAGATTATATTTAAAATTAGTGTAAAATGATAGATGTAAATATAACACCAAGTGAGAACATTATTGATGTTAATTTACAAACTGATGATATTAACGTTGATTTAGAGGTTGAAATCAATTCGGTTATTATTGATGTAAATATTGACCCTACTATTTTAGGAGAAAAAGGAGAAAAGGGAGATAAAGGAGATCAAGGAGAACAAGGCGAACAAGGCGAACAGGGAATACAAGGAGTTAAAGGCGATACAGGTTCGCAAGGAATACAAGGAGTACAAGGAATCAAGGGGGATGATGGAGAACAAGGAATACAAGGAGAACAGGGAATACAAGGCGAACAAGGTACGCAAGGAATAAAAGGAGATACAGGTTCACAAGGTATTAAGGGCGACGACGGAGAGCAAGGTATTCAAGGAGAGCAAGGCGAACAGGGTTTGCAAGGTGTACAAGGAGAAAAAGGCGATCAAGGAGAGCGAGGCGAAAGCGGTGCAGCAGATACACCAGAACAAATCAAATCAAAGTACGAGAGTAACGATAATACCAATGCGTTTACTGATGCTGAACGTGATAAATTAGCTGCTTTAGAGGGTTCTAAATTTTTAGGCGAATTTGTTAGCTTGTCAGCTTTACAGACAGCTTTTCCAACTGCACCGATTGGAAGCTTTGCGTATGTTGATGGTGGAGTAGGGCAACAAGTAGAGAAATATCTATGGGATAGTTCAGATAATAATTGGGTTGTTCAGCAAGGGGTTTCAACAGAAGAAACAGCGGAGAGCATCAAAACAAAATACGAATCAAATCCAAATACAAATAACTTTAACGATGCAGCTAAACAGACTTTAGCCAATCAAAGCGGAACGAATACAGGCGACGAAACAAATACAACGATACAAGATAAACGTCCTTTATTCACTGTAAACGGTCAAAGTTTAGAGGGTTCTGGAGATATTACAATACTTGGGCAACAAGGCGATAAAGGAGATACAGGAGAGCAAGGTATTCAAGGAGAAAAAGGAGATACAGGCGAACAGGGTAGAGATGGAAACGACGGTCAACAAGGAATACAAGGAGAGCAAGGAGTTCAAGGAATACAAGGAACGCAAGGAGATAAAGGAGATACAGGCGAACAAGGGTTGCAAGGTATTCAAGGAATACAAGGCGAGGCTGGTCCGACAGAGGTTTCAACTGATGCAGATAATATTGCAATATTGGGTACTGATGGAAAAATATTTGTTCCAGAGGGTATTCCAAATAGTGGGAGTGCTGATTTAAGATATATTTTTTCAGCTGCAACAACTCCACAAGAGCCAACAGCTAATACGTTACAGATTAACAACGTTGATCCAACTTTAGCAACAGAACTTTATTTCAGTACAACAGCCTATCCAAATAGGAGAGTTAGCAATATATTAGAACTGTTAGAGGATGGAGATGCTTTATATCTTCAACAAAGTTCAAACGATGATATTTTTATCAATGCAAATATTATGGGCGGTGTTGTTGACAATGGTTCATTTTTTAGTGTTCCTATTGAGATAGTTTCTGCTGGTACAGCATTCACACCAAACTCGTTCACTGATTTAATTGTTTATCACGCTGGTAGTGGTGGCGGTACAGGTGGCGGAGTAACAGAGGCAACTGTAAACGCAATTGCAGCTGGTTCAACTTTAGGACTACAACAATCTTTATTGGCAAACGCTGGGCAACCAGCTTTAACTGTTTTAGCGGTTGGTTATACTGATACTGGAAAGGTGCAAGGTGTTTCTTTAGGGGATGGTAATGTTGTTGAGGTTTATGCTAATGGTACAGACTTTAACAACGGTGTTGTTTTGTATCGTGAATTTATGAACTTTGGCGAACCAATATGTTTTACAGGGTTGTCAATAGGTGCAATTATAACTGCATCAACAGGTTTTTACGGTTTTTGTGAACAAGAAACAGGAGCTGATGTTTCTCCAATGCCTTTATTAAGTTACGGTCTTTCATTTACAAGTACATTCTTTTTTGCATTTAGACAAAGCGAAAGTTTGCCTCCAGCCAATCAAAATCAAGGATGGGTTCACGTTGTAGCTGGGCCATTAAAAACATTAGTTACATTAAAAAGAGGAACAGGAGTTGTTGTAAATGGTCAAGAAAATATTGAGGTTCAACCGTGGGGTTATTTACGATTATTTACAAATGGCAATACAGAGTTTATTTTAGAGGCAACAAATCCTATAATGGCTTGTGTAGCTGCAAGAATGGACAACGATGGTTCTGGTAGATATTCAGATAGTAGGTTAATAATGCCTTTGACAAACGACGGAATTACGTGGCCTCGTTCTGGTAACGTTTCAGCACCTTTTGATAATACGTTAGTAAACTACTACGTTCGTGATGGTGCAACAGGTTCTTTTGTTGTTTCTCCTGGCTTTCCTATTGATTTTGATAGTTCTGCTGGCACTGGTGCAAGCGATCAAGATTACGAACCAAATGGAGCCACAAGAGTTAGAGCAGTTGGTTTAATTTCTGCCTATTCTGGTGCTGATTCAGCTGGTGCAGAGGCAACTCCATTAATGCCAACATCAGCAATGTCGCAAGTTGTAGCACAACCGATATTTATACGAGATAACGGAGATGGAGGTAATAGTGGTTTAGCTTTAGCATCTCCTTATGAGGGTACTGCAAAAGTTTATCAATGGAACTTTACAACCAATCAATTAGATTTAGCTTATACCGTTCCATTATTGCGAAATATAGGAGGTACAACAATAAGAAATGACCAAAATTTTCCAAGTTCTGGGCAAGTTGCAAACGAAACAACAATTGGATCAATTGCTTTAGTGGGTAACTTAAACCCAGGTCTAATAGTTGCAGATGTACCTTTTACTTTAGTAACGCAAAGCGATTCAGAACCTGGTGGAGGTTGGCCATTATTAAGAAGTCAAAACGGAACAACAACAACAGCAATAAAAAATAACGATGATGAAACTTTGTCATTAGGTTTAACCCCTCCAGAGTTAAAAGCGGAGATTACAGAGGGAGTAGATGGATTACTTTACAAAAGAGTTATTGGAGTTGGTGGTGTTGTAACATTTGTTTTAGCGTAATCATGGCAAAAGCAGAGATAAAAGGATTGCAAGAACTATTAAAGAAGTTTAAAACGTTAGATAAAGAGATTATTAAAAACGTTGATGATTTAATTGAGGGTGCAGCACAAGAAATAGAACTTGATGCAAAGGTTGCTGCTCCTGTGAATAAATTAAAAAGTGGTGGTAGTTTACGACAAGGTATAAAAGCCGAACCAATACAAGGCGAAAAGTTAGGTTATAGAGTTGTAGCAAAAGAAAAATATTCAGCTTTTATGGAATTTGGAACAGGTGGAAAAGTTAAAGTGCCATCAGAATTAAAGGAGATAGCTTTGCAGTTTAAAGGAAAAGGAATAAGGGAAGTCAACATAAAGCCAAGACCATTTTTGTATCCAGCATTTGTAAAGCATAGAAAAATATTAATTAAGGATCTAAAAGACTATTTAAAAACATTAAAGCTATGATAAAGACGTTACCAAATAAATGGGTTAGAAAGGCAGTTTTTGAGGCTATCAATAACATTGAGGTTGATGGAAAAGAAATCCCTTGCTTTGATATGCGTACACCTACAAATAACAAAAGCGAGTTTTATACACTACTTACAACTCAAACTAATTTAGAGGACAAAAATAATAAATGTGAAAGCCTTTGGCAATCTTCAATACTTATCGATATAGTTACTATTTACAACGGTGTAGGAAACACTGGCAGTAGGTTGGCGGTTGATAATATTACGGATGCAGTAAGAAACTCCGTGCAAAATTTAGCTTTAGATTCTCAAAGCGGTTTGCAAATTATGTTCCAAACGGTTGGGAGTATTGATAACCTTGACACAGTTACAAGAAGCCAAAACGTTTATCGAATTTTATACAGAATTGAATTAACTATAAATTAAAATTATCAAAAAGAATATTTTAATAGTTTTTAACTATATTTGTTTAAATAATTAAAATTTTACAAAATGAGTACATTTATAAAAGGGGATGCTATCATCTTGTCAATCTGGAACGGTTCAGATGCTTATGAGCCTGTTGGATGCTTAACATCAAACAGTTTATCAGTAACCAGAACGGTAATCGAAACGCAAACCAAGTGCGATCCGTCTGTGATGATTAAAGAGGCTGGAACAACTACAAGCGAGGTATCATTTGAGGCAACTTATATTAAGACTGATGCTGGTAAAACAGACTTTGATGCTTGTTTAGGTTTCATAAATTCAATTGGATTAAGTACACAAGATTGGAAAATGACAACAGACCAAGATACACCAACTGCATATTATGGTACAGGAGTTTTTTCTGATTTGACTTTAGATGCAGCAGCTGGAGATGAGTTTGCAACTTACAGCGGTACAATTCAAAACAGTGGTTTAATTACAACCGTTGATCCAAATGCGTAACAGTGTAAAGATTGATTTTAGCGGTAAAGAATTAGAGTTCTTTTTCGGCTTATCATTTCTTGGTTATTTCTATGAGAAATACGATTTAGATGTAGCAGATTTATCAAACAACTTGCAAACGAAACCATTTAGTTTTATTCCTTTATTAATGTTGGAAAGCTATTTGCATAACTGCGAGAGAAACGAGAAAAAGCCAGAATATAACAAATTTACATTTTCGGATTTATTAGATGAAAACGGTGGAGTTTCTGACGATGATGGAGCAGCAGCGAAATTTCTAAAAGCGTTTATGGATTCTATTATAGCACGTTTACCAAAAGCAGAGGAGGAGGGTTCAAAAAAAAAATAGAATGGCAGACTGATGTAGTAGCGTTTGCGATTGGAGAATTGGGATGCACTTATAAACAATATGAACAAATGACGTGGGCTGAATTTCAACTGCGTCTTTTTTCATTTAATAGAGTAGAGAAAAACAATTGGTTTAAAATTGGCGAGATAGTTGCAAATGTTGTACAGGCTGGTTTTATAGATGCAAAGGACAAAAAGAAGATGTTGCAGAACATACAAAAGGCATATCAAGGAAAAAAACGAAGTACATTGAACGAACATCAAAGAGCAGCAATTTTAAAAGCACAACAGCAATATGGCACAGTTAAGCGTTGAGATAGTAGGAGAAACAAAAAAACTTGAAAAGGCATTAAAAGATTCTGAAAGGTCTTTAAAAAACTTTGAGAGCAAAGCAAAAGCCTTAAACGATAAGATAAATAAATCAACCGTTTTACAGGGTAAACTTGCTATTGCTACTGAAAAAGTTGAGCGAGAGTTTGCAAAGGGTGTTATTACTCAATCCAAATACGAGAACTCAATACGTGCGATATCTAAAGCAGACCAAAAATTATCAAACAGTACTAAAAACCTACGTAGAGATTTAACTAATACAAATAAATCAATTAAGGATTTAGGAGGTACGAAAGGTTTTAAGAAGTTAGAGAAAGGAGCAATAAGCGGTACATCTGCAATGACAGCTTTTAGTCGAACGATACAAGATGCACCGTTTGGAATTATGGGTGTTTCTAACAACATTACCAACTTAACAGAACAATTTGGATATCTAAAGAACAAAACAGGGTCTGCTGGTGGGGCGTTAAAAGCAATGTTAAGAGATTTAAAAGGCTTTGGCGGTATTTCATTGGCTATCTCGGTTGCAACGTCAGCAATGTTATTGTTTGGGGATAAAATTTTAGGTACTAAAAATAAATTAGAGGATGTAAACAAACAAAATAAAGATTTTGTAGAGGGTTTAAAATCTTTAGAAACAACCTTAAACAGTTTGTTTTTAAGTCAAGACCAGTTAAACTCAAAGATTGAGGATTATATTTTATTGCAAAAAATAAAGTCAAATGCAGATAATCAAGAAAAACAATCTACTGAAAAACTTGAAAAAATAAATGAGAATTTAGCAAAAGAAAAAGAAAATCTTGCAAAGGCTCAAAGGCTTTTAAATGCAAATACTCTTGCTTATGGTAAAATTCAAAATAAAGAAACAGAAAGAGCCAAAGGTTTCGCAAAAGCAATTTCTTTAAATAGTAATTTGATAGCTGAATCAACATCTAACATAACAAAATTAGAGGATCAAAGAAAAAATGTTATTTTAGAAAGTTTAAGCGTATTAAAAAAATACAGAGAGCAAAGGGATAAATTAAAGGAATCAGAAAAGGGAACAGTTGCTTTTTATGAAAAACAAATATCTCAATTACAAAAAGAACAAAAACAACTATCTAAAAACTCCCAAACTTGGCGAGATTACGCAAATAGAATCAAAGAAGTTCAAAAAGAAATAAATAAAATTACAGGAACTGGCGAACAAGAAAAAAGAGGGCAAGCATCAACTCTAAATAAAGATGATATAATACCCAATGGTTTAGAGAATATAGGTTCTACATTAAATTTTGAGGGTTTAAATTTATTCCCTTTAAAAGAGTTTGACGAACAAGCGGTGCAATTTGCATTAAGATTGAAAAATTTAGCTGATAACACAATACCAAATGCGGTGTCTGGAATAAGTGATGGTATTGCAAACGCTTTAGCTAATGGCGGAAATGTTTTAGGTGCAATTGGTGGTACTCTTTTAAATCAAATGGGTAAGTTTTTATCTAAAATGGGCGGTTTGCTTGTTGAGTATGGAACGTTGGCAATATTAAAAGGTAAACTTGATATAGCAATTGGTGTAGGTGGGCCTGTTTCAATTGCTGCTGGTATTGCTGCGGTTGCTGTTGGTACATTATTAAAAGCAGCTGGTTCTGCCTTTAGTCAAGCTGGAGGTTCATTGTCTGGCGGTGGTTCTACCAACGGAGGAGCAGACAGATTTTCGCCAAGGAGTAGTAATAGTAGTTCTTTTAGTTCAAGTGGTGGCGGTTTGCAAAACGTTGTTTTTGAGATACAGGGAACAAAATTAGTAGGTGTTTTATCAAACACGTTAGCACGAAATAGAAATTTAGGCGGTTCATTAGGTATAGGATAATATGAAAGAAATAAAGTTAATTTTTGGTAGTGTTTTAGTGAATCAAACTTTAGGCATTGAGATTGTAAAAGATTTAGATGATTTTTCAGCCTCAATAACTTTTAAGGATGAAAAAACAAGAATAGGAGAGGCAGCAATTGGAACAAATGCAAACCAAACTGCACAAAATTACGCTAATTCTTTGGCAGAGTTTTCAATCTCCGCAGATTTAACTATAACAGTATTAAGAAATGTTGTAAGTATTTCATACGACCAGAACGATATTGAAATAAAGTTTTTCTATGGCACAACAATAACAAGCGGAACAGTTACAGAGGCAACAGATGTATTTAGTTTAAAGTATTGGTTTGAGTTTACAGATGTGCAAAGGGTATTGCATAGAGTTGAGATTTCACAATCTGGGTTCACTGATTTACCACTTCAAATATTTGGAACTTGCTTATTAGAATACTCCGAAACAAAAGATACTTTAGAGGCTATTCGTGGGAGTGGTTTAAAAATAGATTTAGAGGCTAACAGTGATTTAACTTTTGCAGATTTGTATAGCGAGGAGGAGCGAACATTCAAAGTTGTTTATACAAGACAAGGCGAATTACTTTTTAACGGTTGGTTATCTCCAGAGGGTATTTTTGAGAGTTTAGTGGCTGATAAATGGGTTATATCTTTAGATTGCACGGATGGTATTGGATTCTTAAAAAATCTGTCTTATGTTGACGAGAATGGATTTAATTTTGTAGGTAAACAGTCAATGTTGGAGATAGTATCTAACTGTCTTAAAAGGACTAAAATACTGCAAGATATTTACGTTAATATAGATATTGTTTACAATGGTATGAATTTTTTTGCTGATGTTTTAAACGAAACTTATTTAAACGCTGATAGGTTTGTAAAAGATGATGGCAAAACGATTACAGATTGCGACAAAGTTTTAAGAAGTGTTTTGGAGTTGTTTGGTGCTATATTGGTAAGTTATAAGGGTAAATGGGTTATTGTAAAACCAAATAGATTAGTTAACAGGCAAAATATATCATTCTTTACTTACGATTCTGATGGGGTCGAGGTTGGAAACGCTTTTACATCAATTAATTTCGCTGAAGCTTTAGGTAGTCAAATAGATGGGTACTATCCGCACCACGTAAACGCAAACCAACAAAAAACAATTACTAACTCAATAGGTGCATATCGTATTGATTATAAATTTGGAGGTATTGAGAACTTTTTCCAAAATTTAGCTTTAGATGGTGGAGTTGTTGGTTTTACTTACACAGTTCCAGAGTGGACAATTACGGATTACAATAGTTTTGACAGACCACAAAACAACAGAGGTTTACGGTTTGAGAATGGACGTTTGTTAAGTGTTGCTTTTTCTGAAAGTTACGGAGTTAATAACGGAGATTCTTTTACATTTTTTACATCTTTTTTCTTTAATGATATTAGGATAGTTGCACCTGGTAATTTACCTTTAACCTTTTTTGTTAGGGCAAACTTTAAAATAATTTTAGAGGGAGATACTCAAACATACTATTTGAGGGATGATGGAACGTGGATCAATAGCGATAATATTATTACATTAGAATATGTTGCAAATGGTTTTATTTTTGGAAATGATAATAATTCTTTTAACTACGAAATAAAAACAGATTCTGCACCTATTGAGGGGAATATTAAAATAGAACTTTACAAAACAACACAGCCACAAACACGGTTAGCTTGGTTTATTAATTTCACAGCTTGTAACCTTGCACCAAATATCAGCGGAAATTTAACAGAGGGAGAAACGTACACTTTTCAAAGGATAGCAAATCCATCTTCAAAAATTGCTAAAAATAAAGAGATATTTAACGCTGATAGTGTTTCAGAGGGTTTACTCGGTACTATTTACAAAAGCAATCAAACAACCCCAACGGAACAATGGAGGAGGTTAACAGATATTAATTTCGAAAGGTCATTAGTTCAAATAATGGGAGAAGAAAGAATGAAGATGTATGCACGTCCAAGAGTTGTTTTTTCTGGCGATGTGTTTGGATACTTTAATTATTTGTCTGTTTTCACTATTAATAATATAAGCGGTTTATTTATGCCAACGTCCTACAATTATGATGCTGCAAACAATATCACATCTTTAGAATTAACGGAGATAATCGATCCTTTTATTTATGATGATATTGATTTTAATACTTTGCCTCAATACACAGAACCAATTGAACCAACAATTAAAGGTTAATATTTAATCTTTTTAATAGATTTTATTTATCTTTGGTTTGATTATGATAAACGGAACTTATAGCATTTTATTTATTGATTACGGTTTTGGGTTTTTTCCGATTGGTTGCCTAACGTCAAATAGTTTCAGCGAAGATGTAGAAACTTTAGACAGCACAACAATAGACAATCAAGGTTGGAAAACACAAGTGCTTACAAATCAATCTTATAGCATAGACTTTAGCGGGGTAGCGATTAAATCATTAACAGGAGTTAATAATGATAAAGCAAGTTATGACCGTTTAAAAATTATAAAAAGGGATAGACAGTTAATCAATTGGAAGATTGAGGATGA